>Ga0111204_107_pt1 | contig 40859 bp, 42 predicted proteins | sample DeeMarSWOR136_30_FD_80378 | JGI IMG/M metagenome (GOLD analysis project Ga0111204, IMG submission 80378) | Crenarchaeota group archaeon SMTZ-80
TTTTTTAATTAATAATTAGGACATTTTAATTTCTTAATATTGAACAAACACGCTACCATCTATTTTATGTATTAATTAAATCCAACTAACTATTTTCTATTATATTAATGCGAGCACACGCTTAAATTAATTAAATCAAAATTATTACCGCAATAATCAAATTCTTGAATTCTTAAATTAGTAAGTCACGAAAAAACTGTAGTACACGCGTAAATCTCTCTTTACCAATTTAAACCAAGTTGGAGATCTAAAATGATAGAAGCCGTTATTTTCGATTGGGATGGTACGCTTGCTGACACAAAAAATTTCCTTTTAAAAGCTTTTCATAATACATTGATGGAAATTGGATCAGATGTGAGTGATGGGTTTATTGAAAGAAAGTTCGGGATTGAGCAAGATCATCGATTATGTTGGTTAATTCATCAGTAAGAGTCTTTACAGCTTTTTTATAATTTTCATCATTCTCTTCATTCTTTAGATTTTCTACATGGGATCTAATTCTATGAGCAATTTCTATAAAAGGTTCAAATTCTATAGTATCGAAAATACCAGCATATCCTAATAATAAAACAGTATATAATGAGCTAATCACGTTATTTTTTGCTTGACTCAAGGTTCTTAAAAAAGAACCTCTAGTAAGTATGTTTCTATCAGTTCGTAATTTGGTCTTATATTTTAATGTAAGAGCTTTATCAAGGATTTTTTCTAAAGAAAAGTCAATTATGAGGGATTCAAATTGTTTCCGTGTTAAATTACTGTTATTAAGAAGAGCTAATATTATTTTATCTTCGAAAATGTTTTTTACATAAGATTTTGTGTTATTTAAGAAGTTTAAATCACTCATAAAAGTATACACCCAAAAGTATACAAATTTGTATACATTTAAATCTTAAGTATAAAAGATCTAACTTAAATAAATTTATTACAGAGGAATCAATAAAATCCGAACTCTTAAATTAAGGTTGATTGATGTTGGGAAGGAGAAAAAGAAGAGTAGTAAAAATTGTAAAGAAAAAATTACCTACGGTATTCAGCTGTCCAAGCTGTGGGGCAGAAGCGATTAGGGTAACCGTACTTAAAGGTAGCAATCGTGCAATAATTCAGTGTGGAGTATGTGAATTAAAAGATGAAATGAACTTTCTACCTTCAGAAAAAAAGATTGATATATATTGCAAATTTACTGACAAATTTCATTCTTCTACAGAAGAAACTTAAGAGAAAGTCTAGCACCTAATGTTGTTTTATTAAATATCCATTTTCTCATATTTAAGAAAAAAACGTTAGTATAGAGCTTGTAGCGGAATTTTTTAATTCAAAGATAACAAAAAAGTTGTAAAAAATGTTCGTAGGTTTTTGGGAAATTGTTCTAATTTTAATTGTAGTTGTAATTATAATACTACCAGAATTCTCAAAATCTAAAAAAGCACAAAAAACACATAGATTAAGACTATATGTAATTATTATTGTTTTGCTATTATTCATTGTTATATTGTCAAGATCTTTATTCTTTTTATTTTCTACTGTAATAAGCTTGATCGCATTATTGGGAATAATTTTGTTTATTTTTTATAAATATATCAGGGAAGACAGATGAGAAGTACAAATAGTCTTATACTCATTTGCCTCGTTGCGAGTTTTTTATCTTGGGCTATGGGATCGAAGTCAGTTGAGTTTTTTGCTTTTAGTACATCTAATATCATTTATGGTAGATTTTGGACAGTTATTACAGCTTTGTTTATTCACGGCGATCTAATACATTTGTTGGGCAACATCATTTTTCTTTATGTTTTTGGAAACACTCTTGAATCATTTATTGGCACAAAAAGAATGTTAGCAACCTTTTTGATTGGAGGTATTTTTGCATTCCTAGTAAGTACTCTTTTTTATCCCCCAGACATTCCAATGATAGGAGCTTCTGCAGCTATATTTTCTTTGGCTGCTGTATCGATGCTAGTTAAGCCTTTGAAAACGTCAGTTCTTTTTCTATTCATGCCTGTGGGATTAGTGGCTATTCTATATTTTATATTTAATCTGTTTCAAGTATACTACGGAATTTTTAGTAACATCGCATACATTTCTCATGTGATTGGATTCTTAATAGGGATTCCAATTGGGATATACTGGAGTCGGGATTGGGTAAAAAATTTGATTATAACATTCCTATTACTCCTAATATACTTTATATTAGCATATTGGCTCATTCCGATGTTATTTATCGCTTTGAATTTGAGGTAATTAGAAACAAAATAACAAAACTCCAAACCAGTGTTTATGCTAAAAGACAATTTATTAGCGCACGCGCAGTAAATTTAACCTTAAATGATTTATCTACACAGATAGTGAAGGAGGGCATTAAAGTGCCTGTAAATTTTAATATTTTTCCACAATTATCCCCTCGAGGCCGAGTTGAGAGGATTGCAATTCCTAAAGGGAAAAAGATTAGGATTATACTCGATACGGATGCAAAAAATGAAATCGACGACCAGTTTGCCATAACGTTCGCCCTTTTAAGCGAAAAACTTCAAGTAGAAGCCCTCTATGCCACTCAATTTTCCCATGATCCTGCTCCACCTCCCTCCGAAGGGATGGAGCTTAGTTATAAGGAAATACTAACGATACAGGATAAACTGGGTGTTTCTGGGGAAGTCCCGGTCTTAAAAGGAGTAGCCGGTTTGCTTGAAGACCTGGACAGCCCCCCTCGGTGTGAGGCGACGGATGACCTGATACAACGTGCGCGCGCTATGGATACAGATGACGAAATGCTATACGTCGTCGCTATAGGTGCAATTACTAACATAGCCTCGGCCATTCTTCTTGAGCCTAAGATTATAGAGAAGATTACACTTGTTTGGCTTGGGGGAAATACATACAACTGGAAAACCCTGCCTGAATACAACCTTTCAGGTGACTTTAAGGCATCCCAGGTGGTCTTCGACTTATGTATTCCCCTAATCCGTTTCCCATGTTTTGATGTAGTAAGTACCATGTTACTCAACAAAGAGGAGCTTAACACTAACATACGTCCTTATGGGACAATAGGAGCTTACTTAGGTAAGACATTCGACGAATACCCCAGGGTGAAGAAAGAGGGGCGAAGTTGTATATGGGATCTTTCCACAGTGGCTTTCATGGAAGATTCCAGCTTGGGGAAAACCACCCTTCTTCCAACACCAAGGCTTATGGATAATGTCACCTGGGATATGAAAGACAAAGCTCGCCCTTTACATAGAGTTGTTACTTCTTTAAATAGAGATGCTATTTTTGAAAGTCTTTATAAAAAACTCAAAAAACATACAGGAGTAGTTTAAACGCGTGCTAATAATTCTTCTAACCTTTTTCACTTCTTTCTTTTATATGTTTTATTGAAATAGCAGTTCATTTAATAGATTAAAATTTAAGCTTCTGAAATCAAAATCTTAGTAGAAATGTATATAGAGCTGTTGAATATTTGACAAACTACTCTGAAGAATATTATTCTATATTAGAGAAAAAATTTTTAGAAGTTTATAATATAGCTAAGGCTGCTCGTTCTAAAGGTAACGAAGCATCAAAAATACCTGAGTCTATGTTAGCAGTAGATTTAGCTGAACGTGTAGAAAAATCAGTTGGCCCTGAAGGAATCGCAAAACGAATTAGGGAACTTAGTAAAATAATGCCCAGAGAGGAGATAGCTTTCAAAATAGCAGAAGAAATAATCTATGGAACTTTTGGTTCCAAAGGTGAAAATGCAGTAGAACAAGCTATTAGAACGGCATTAGCTATATTGGATGAAGGAGTTACTGTCGCTCCAATTCAAGGCATTTCTAGTGTTAGGATTAAAACAAATCTCGATAAAACAAGATATTTGGCAATATATTATGCCGGTCCAATACGATCAGCTGGCGGCACAGATATGGGTTTAACTTTAATCATCACAGACTTTATTCAAAAACTCTTAGGTTTAGGCAGATACAAAGCAACCAAAGAAGAAGCTCAAAGATTTGTTGAAGAATTGAGACTATATGAAAGAGAAGTTGCTCGATTTCAATTTAGGATTCCAGATAATGAGTTATTCAATACAATCATGAAGTTACCTGTGGAAGTGAATGGCGTTCAAACTGATCCAGTTGAGATGACATCCTTTAGAGATGTATTTAGAGTTGAGACAAATTGCTTAAGGGGTGGAGCTTTAAGAGTTGTTAACGATGGATTAGTAGGCAGAACAAAGAAGGTCATAAAAATTGTAGATAAATTAGGCATTCAAGGCTGGGGCTGGCTAAATGATATAAAAATACAAGAAACCGATGTTAAAACATCTCAAAATCAAATGTATTTAGAGGATGTTATTGCAGGTAGACCAATTTTTTCTTTCCCAAATGCAAAAGGGGGATTTAGATTAAGGTATGGAAGAAGTAGAAATACTGGACTTGCTTCTATAGGAATAAATCCTGTAACTATGAAAATATTGAGTAACTTCATCGCATCAGGAACTCAGTTAAGAATTGAAACTCCTGGAAAAGCTGGAACCGTTCTTCCTGTAGATTACATCGAACCACCAGTTGTAAAGTTAAAAGACGGTTCCGTAATAAGAGTCGACAATTTAGAAATCGCAAAGGAAATAGAAAACTCAATAGAATCGATACTATTTATCGGAGACCTTTTAATTGGTTTTGGGGAATTTTTAGAAAATAATAAACCATTACTCCCCTCTGGTTTTGTTGAGGAATGGTGGAGTGAACTTCTTAGAAAGGCATTAAAATTAAAGGATAGATTAAAAATAGAGAGCAACGAAAAAAGATTAACAGATCTTATTTCAAATTCGTATACATGTATCCCTAATGCTAAAGAGGCGATTTCGCTATCCAAATCAATGGAAATACCATTACATCCTAGATACAATCTGTTTTGGAATAATATTGATTTTAATGAACTCTCTATATTAAGAGAGAAACTTTTATCAACAAAAATAATATGGGAAGATGGAAACCCTCTTAGTCTTTCGGTTACAGGAGATCGAAAAATTAAATCCATAATGGAAAAAATATGTTTACCACATAAATTTCATAATGGAATTATTAACATCAATAAAGATTACACTTATGTACTATATCACTGTCTTGCCCTTAAAGAAAGAGATAAACAATTGATTAAAGAGAACTCAACAATAGAGACAATCTACAAACTTTCTGGTATGAGGATAATTGATAAGGCACCAACATTCATAGGAGCTAGAATGGGAAGACCAGAAAAAGCAAAAAAGAGAGAAATGCGACCCTCTGTCCATAGTTTATTTCCAATTGGTTTAGCTGGAGGTTCTAGAAGAAATATCTTAGAGGCAGCAAAGAAGAACAAAACAGTTTATGTTGACTTGGAAAGAAGGCGATGCCCTACTTGTAAAACAATTGTATTTTCTGATATATGCCCCGATTGTTATAATGAAACTTTTATTGAGTATATCTGTCCCAAATGTGGAAAAACATTTGAGCAAAAAATATGTCACAATTGCAAATCAACTAACAAAGCATATGATAAACAGAGCATCATCATAACGAAAATTCTAGATTCTGCACAAAAAAAACTTAGTATTGAGAGTTTACCAGATATCATAAAAGGAGTAAAAGGATTAACTAGTGATACAAAAAAACCTGAAATACTCGAAAAGGGAATACTTAGAGCGAAACATGACCTCTCTGTTTTCAAAGACGGCACTGTAAGATTTGATGCAACCAACACTCCTCTAACGCATTTTAGACCGATAGAAATAGGTCTTTCATTGGAGAAGTTGAATGAATTAAAATATTTTTATGATACAAACGGTCAGCCAACCGAAAACACTTCACAATTATGTGAATTGAAAATTCAAGACATAGTAATTCCGGAAGAATGTGCGAAATATTTTGTAAAAATATCTAATTTTATTGATGACCTTTTGATTAGACTTTATGAATTGCCCCCCTTCTACAAAGCTAAATCTAAAGAAGATGTGATAGATCAAATTGTTGTGGGAATATCTCCTCACACGTCTGTAGGGGTTATAGGAAGAATAATAGGATTTACAAAAAATAAAATATGCTTGGCCCACCCTTTCTGGCAAGCTGCTAAAAGGAGAGATTGTGATGGGGATGAGGATGCTTTATGTCTAGCACTTGATGTTCTTCTGAATTTCTCGAAAACCTTCATTCCAAAGAGAATAGGAGGTATGATGGACTCTCCAATAATTTTAACTCTAAAAATAAATCCTATGGAAGTTGCACGCCAAGCATATAATATTGAAATTGCGGATAAATTACCTTTAGCTTTTTATGAGGAAACAATTAATCGTTCGGATCCAAAAATGGTCTTGGACATAATAGAAACATTCCATCATAGAGTTGAGAGAAATATAACTGTAGAGAATCTAAAATTCACTCATAATATTAATAACTTAAACTCCGGAAACAATGAAAGTGCCTACTCAAAATTACCCACAATGCTTGATAAAATGAGAGAGCAATTAAATCTGGCAGAGCGTATCGTAGCCGTTAAGGCAGATGAAGTAGCTAAGAGAGTTTTAAACACCCATTTTATGAGAGATGTAGCTGGGAATTTAAAGGCTTTTTCAAGTCAAAAATTTCGATGTAAGAAATGTAATGCGAAATTCAGAAGACCACCTCTTAATGGAAAATGCTTAAAATGTGGAGGTGAATTATCTCTGACTGTCTATAGAGGGTCAATAGAGAAATATCTTGAAGTGGCCAATGATCTTGTAAAGAGATACACACTAGGCATATATTATGAACAAAGATTGAAACTCTTCCATAATGAGATTGAATCATTATTTAAAGAAGAAGAGGAAGAGCCCGAGAAGCAATATATGCTAAGCGATTTCCTATAGGAGAGTACCCTGAACGTCAATAAATTATATTCATCCCAAAGCTTTCTTAGTCTCTAAAAGAAACGTTAGAAAAGGTCTCATTTCTAGAACAAAAATCATCCAATCTTTGGAAAGTGGTAACAAATATCTGTCTGGAATGCGTGAAAAAAGCAATCTTACAGACTCTTGTATTAGATATCACCTTAAGACCTTGAGAAGAGAAGGAATTGTAAAAAAAACCAATGATAGTAGTAGACCATTTCAATGGGCTCTAACTGGAAAAGGTCAACAGAAACTTCTTTAAGGAATGTTATTGCACGCACATGGCATGCTCTTACACTTTGGGCATTTTCTGTCATATTTCATTACAGCTACTTTTTCAAGGTCTATCCCAAGTAGGTTACATTCACTACATAACCATGCTAGTACATCTGCCGCTTCATTTTCCAAATCTTTTTTATTACCTTTAATCAATGCATTCGCAAATTCTCCAACTTCTGTCATTAACCAAAGCATTGTATTTTCTTTCCCCCTTTTAGAATCTCTTTGAATGTAAATTTTCTCCATTAATTTTTGAAAATTCTTTATACTAGTCATGATTTTGTAGCATTCCATAAATTGAATTCTTTTCAATTCTATTAGAATTCTAAAGGAACTTTTTCATACTTATTTGAACAAGGATTTCCTTCTGTTACATACATACTCTTGTCTTTAAGATCCATAATCATAGAAAGAATGGTTTCGAAACTATGTTCTTTAGGAGGACGTTCATTAGTATGTCTACAGATAGAGTAGGGATGATCGAAATGATCGCTTGTAGCACTCTTAATTTCTCTCTCTTCTATCTTCCCGATTTTGGGTTTTAATAATTCTTTCATCCTATGCCATCTTGTTATTGAATCTGGAAAGAATATTTTTCCCAGATCCTTAATACCGGGATTAAATTCTAGAAAATTATTCGAATGAGTTAAAATTCCCTGAGAGGGATAAGTTACTGCAACATCTTCAGGTGTAATTTCAAGGTTTAATACCCCACCATCAGAATGTGCTATCATAAAATTTATTGATGCTGACCTTTCTGCTCTAAGTACAGCGGATAATGCATCTCTGATTCTCGTAGAATTCATTATTTTTCTAGAGATCACGGTAATCAATGGAACTGCGGGCTGAATTTTATCCTTATTGGAAATCAAAGCATTGATGCATAAACCTATGCCAGCAGAGTTGAGTCCTTTATGACCCACCATTCCCGCTTCAATATGCATAGCAATTTTTGGCATCTCTTCCTGTTCGATCATAAGAAAGATACAAGAATCCTTTAAACCATGCATAAAATCCCAATTTTGTCCTATAAGAACATGATGTGATTTTGTTGCTTGGGGAGAAAATGCAAAAGATGTACATCCTTCAAGATATTTTTCTGCTAAAGAAGTAATTGCAAGTTCATATCTTGCGTTTAGAACAACAATGTCTTCTAAACTCTTCTCAGAGCCTGTAGCGATACCTTCCATCTCTTTTAAGATCTCTGGATAGAATTTCTCCAATAAAGAAATTGAATTCTTTATTTTTAATTTTGCATCATTCCAATCTATTTTAAGCAAATCTGAAAAATATCTTTCATAAAATTTTAAATTATAATCTATGAGCTTTTTTGCCTTTGAGCCATGTTGTAGACCACAATCATATGGATTGCCTTTTACTTTCACAATGGGCGTTTTTAACATAATCTTTCAACAATCTCTTTAAAATAACGGGACATTTATAAAGCTGCTTTATATAGGAATAGATCTGTCTTTCTTTGGAGTTGATTGTTTTATGAGTAAGAGAGGTCGCAGGGATAAGCAGAGGAGACGGGAAGCTCCAATGCCTGCAGCTAGTGCAGGGTTACTACGCTTCTTTGAAGAAGATACCCCAGGCATAAGAATTAGACCAGAAATTGTATTGATTATAGGAGCGACTATTATAGCGCTTAGTTTAATAGTAAATTTTTCTCTAAAATAAAAATTCTTTCAGACTTCTTAATGGTAAAATAGGGATAGGTTCTGCGTTAATCCCCAACTTCTTGCTTAAGTAATTAGAAAAAGCCTTCTTAAATCCTGTATAAATAAAGACTTTTTTGGCACCAGTCCTCTCAATAAAACTAATTAATTGTTTGAAATCAGCATGACCGCTTAAAGGAAAACCTGTAATATAACGATATGTATCGTTTATTACCCAACCTGTGGTAACCGCTTTTACTCCATTATCGAAATTTAATTTTCTTTTTGAAGGAAGAGTAACATATACACAAGATCTTTCCTTGATGATTTCAGATTCATAATTCAATTCTGAATGTTCAAGGTTTACCCCACCTTCAGAATATACTTTGCAAATTTTTGAAATTCTTGGGTGAGTTAGAATTTTTAAATTGGTAAATTCATTAAACACTTTAATAATCTCTTGCGCTTTCCCTGCAGCATATACATGGAAAATCGGTATTTTGTCATTTTTCAAAAGCTCTAATGACCATTTTATTATTTCAACATAAATATTCTCTCTTTTAGGAAAAATAAATGCAGGATTACCAAAAGTAGCTTCAATAATTAATGTATCACATTCAACCGCATCAGCCTTTTTAGTGATTAAAGTATCGACATAATTTATATCACCTGTATATAGTATGCTTGAATTAGGGGTTTCAATTTTATATTGAACAGATCCCAGCATATGGCCTGCATTTAATGGTGTAACTTGAAGATCGTCAAAATTTAATGTTTGATTTATCTTAACAGGAGTAAAATTTGTGACGGGGTTTTCTCTTATTTCTTCATAAATATTTTTACTTTCTTCAGTTGAATATTTAGCCTCAGAAGTAGCAAAACCTGACATATGGTCTGCATGAGAATGGGTAATAAAAATTAGGTCTTCTTTAAAAATTGAAGATTTTGAAACAGGATCAAAAATTAATCTATTTTTATTATTTCTAATTACTATTCCATTCTGCCAGCCAATTTCAAATTCAAGATTCACTTAGTAAAATTCCTCAGTCCAATTAAATATTAAAAAATAATCGATATATTATTTTATTACATTATTTGATTTACACCTGTTAAAAAATTATTTGTAAAATAAAAAAATTTTATTAAATTTGAACAATTAATTATGTGCGCTTTATTTTAAAAAAATTAAAATATCAAAGATATTTTTAAAAAAAAATTTTATGAAGTTTATATTTTTTTTTAGGTTATTGAACAGAATTAGATAAAAAATAAATAACTTGAAATTTGAATTTAATTTTTTTAATTTATATTAAAATTTTTAAAAATAAATTAAATTAAAAAATAGATTTAATATTGAAAATACAAAAAATAATTATTAAAAAAAATCAGAATTTTTATTTTAAAAAAAGAATTTTTTCAAATATAATAAATTCAAAATTTATATTATTTTTAAATATTAATTTTCTAATATTTATTGGAAAATTTTTTATGAAAAAAATTCAAACTTTCATAATATCGATAATAATAATGAAGACATCAATTCTTTAAATGAAGAAAATTAAATGATTAAATAGAAACAATCTATTTTTTTAAAAAATTTTTAATATTTTAAACTTCTTTATTTCTTTCTTCCGTTCTCAAAACTGGAATATTTAATTCATTTCTTTTAAAAGCGCCTGCTAGATTTTTTTGTACTTTTGCTAATGCAATCCAAAATTCATCAATAGAAAACCAAACTAATACTAAAATTTTTACACTGTTTTCGGTTAAATCATCAACACGTATTACGGGAGCAGGAGATTTCATAACTTCTGGTATTTCATCTAATGTTTTTTTACAAATTTCTAAAGTTTTACTAAAATCAGAAGCAAAATCAACAAAAAAAGTAATAGTTGCTCTTCTACTATCAATGGTAAAATTTTTAACTATAGATGTTCTAACCAAAGTATTTGGAATAAAAACAATTTCCCCGCTCCATGCTTTTATTTGTACACCACCAACTCCAATGTCCTTTACTATTCCTCCTATGTCTCCTATTTCAACTGAATCACCAATTTTAAAAGGACGGTATATATAAAGAAAAAATCCTATAAGCATATCACTTATTACATCTCTTGTAGCCATGCCTATTACTATTCCAGCAAATCCAGCTACAGTTAGCAATCCCCATAAAACTTCAAATAGCCCAAAAATTCCAAGAATTATGAAAAAAATAATGAGATACAAAATTATAGAAACCGCTTTTTTTAATGGCCTTCTGTGTTGAATGTCTAATCCCGTTTTATCACTAAATTTATCAATAGGCTTTTGAATTAGGTATTTATTCAATAGGAATCCAATAAATAAAAAAATTCCACTAATGACAAATTTTAATATATATGAAAATGCCTGTCCATTAGTAAGAATCAGAGCAATTACCCCAATTAATCAGCTAAAACATCATTTATAATATTTTTCAGAAACTAATCTAGCTTTAAGAATTTTTTTAGCGCGCGCGCTAAAAATTTATTATATCTTGGTTATGTAATTAGGAATATCAAAAAGTGTATTAGAGCTATTTATATTAAAATTATCTCATCCAAATCTTGACTTAAACTTGGTTTTTACAAGATATTATTTAAAAATCACTCTACTCTGAGTTTATAGGTAATAAATAACTATGTTTACGTAAAAGATTCTGTTAAACATGTAATGAGATTGAGAAATCCAATTAACTTGAGGCGTTATTCGGTTGACAGTAACAGGAGATAATATAGTACGTATTGGAAAAAAACCTCCGATGAATTATATAAGTGCGTGTGTTACCCTTTTTAACACTGGTAAAGATCAGATCGTCGTCAGAGCGAGAGGAAGAGCAATAACAAAAGCAGTTGATGTTGTTGAGATGCTTCGAAGATCTTTTATAAAAAAATTAAAAGTAAAATCGATTAATGTAGACTCTGATGAACTTATGATTTCCGGAAAAAATGTTACTATATCGATAATAGAAATTTTTTTAGAAAAATGATTTTTATTATATTTTTTTCGTATACATTAAACCTCAAGTAAATTGAAAAGAGTTAGATTGGTTTTGGGCAAATATATAAAAATTATTACAACTCCCCCAGGGCCAAAAGCAAGGCAATTATTGAAAAAAGATGAAGAAATCATAACCCCGTCTTTGAGAAGATTTCACCCGCTTTTTATAGATTCAGGCAGTGGTTGTTTGATAAAAGATGTCGATGGCAACGAGTATATAGATTTTGACTCTGGAGCTTCCTGCTTAAATCTTGGTCATTGCCATAAGGAAATTACAAAGTCAATTAATGAACAAGCTAAGAAGTATTTGCATTTTCCGTACAGTAGTTTTCACAATGAGATCATCCTTAATTTAGGTGAAAAAATATTAGAAATAACACCAGGAAATCATAAAAAGAAATTGTTTTATTGTGCAAGCAATTCTGAAGCAATAGAGGCAGCAACCAAACTCGTTTTTTGGCATACCAGAAAACCATTACTTTTTGCATATTTGAATGCATACCATGGTGAAACATTGGCGGCAACTACGTTAACAGCAGATATATCAGTTAGAAAGAGATACTTTCCAAAATTAGACTCAAGTGTAATTCATTTACCTTATCCATATTGTTATAGGTGTCCTTTCAAATTAACTTACCCGGAATGTAATTACCTTTGTATAGAATTTATCGAAGAAAATTATTTAGAAAAGAACGCTCCTTCAGAAGAAGTTAGTGCTATTTTCTTTGAATCAATTCAAAGCGAAGGAGGAATGATAATTCCTCCAAAAGAGTACTTTCAAAAAATAAAGAAAATGTTAGATAAATACGATATATTGATAGTAGATGATGAAGCACACACTAGCATTGCAAGAACTGGTAGATGGTTTGCAATTGATCATTGGAAAATTGTACCTGATATTATATGTTTTTCCAACTCACTTGCTTCAGGTTTGCCATTGGCTGTTATGATTTCAAATGCTGAATTGATGGACTGGGAAAATGGTTCGAATTTTAATTTTGTTGGAGGAAATGCGTTAGCTTCTTCTGTTGCAAATAAAGTTATTGATTTAATACAAAAAGAAAAACTGATAGAGAACTCTATCAAAGAAGGAAATTACCTGCTACGAAGATTGAATGAAATGAAGGAAAAATATGATATAATAGGTGATGTGCGTGGTAAGGGTTTAATGACTGGAATTGAAATAATTATGGACTCCAATGATAAAGCTCCAAATGAAGATGAATCGACCGAAATAATGAAGAAATGCTTTAGGAGGGGATTAATTCTTACGATGTGTGGCTCATCTGTCTTGAAAATGACTCCTCCTCTTACAATTAAAAGAGATATGATTGATGAAGGTCTATTGATAATCGAAAGCGCAATAAAGGAAGTATATCACGAGCGATTAAAGAATTAGTTCTTATTATTAACCTTGTTTGGCTTATTATTAGCTCAAACGTTTAAAATGCTATATATATTAGTTTATGAATTAAATCCCGCCTCACTTATCGAAAAAATTATTTTTTAGTATTAAAATAAGAATCAGTTTTGGGTAATTTAAAATTGTTAACTCACAAGGAGAGATATTTAAAAGCTGTTAATCTTGAAGTCCCGGATATTGTTCCAATTGATGGGACGCTTGATTTAATTCATGCCAAAAGGATTTTAGGAAAATCACCTATGAACTCATCGATTTTTCTTTCAAAGAATTATGATAAAGAGATTGATATGAATTATATAGCTAAACATAACCAAAAATTATTGAATGAGACAGAAATAAAACTTGATTTTGACTCTCTCTCCTTATATGATTGGAATATTTATCCTGATGGTTTTAGACCCAAATATATAGACGCTCATACGTTTATTGATCATATTGGAAGAATCTTTAGATCAAAGCCAGAAGTAAATACGACATACTGGATCGATGGAATTATAAAATCCGCTGAAGATTTAGAGAATTTTGAATTTCCAAGAATTGATCAACTCAATTTCGATATTTTGGAGGAAACACTAGCTCGTGCAAAAGAAGAATACCCAGTAATGGTTTTTTCTCATGCAGTGGCTACGCTCCCTTTTGAAATCAGGGGAGGCATTGATAAGCTTGTTTATGACATATTTAGACAACCAGACTTTGCAAGAAAATTAATAGAGAAAGCTTTCAATTATCAGATAGATTTAATTAAAAAATTCATTAAATATGGAGTCGATATTATTGTCGAAGGTGACGATCTAGCAGACTCGAAGGGACCGCTTTTTTCACCTAAAATTCTTAGAGATTTTTTTTTCCCTTATTTGAAAAAATTTATTCAAGAATGCAAATCAAAAGATGTTGTAGTTATGAAACATACTGATGGGGATGTCTATCCTATACTTGATGAACTCGTTAATTTTGGGATAGATGGACTCCATCCAATGGAGCCAGGAGTTATGGATATTGGTAAAGTAAAAGAGCTTTATGGAGAACGTATCTTTCTTCGTGGAAACGTTGATTGTGTTCATATTCTTCCTTATGGTACTGAGGATAAGGTTAGGGCCGATGTTAGGAGATGTATAGATGCTGGAGCAAAAGGCGGGGGTTTTATTCTCTCAGACAGTAATTCACTTCACAGTAATGTAAAGACTGAGAACATAAAAATAATGGTGGATGAAGCTAGAAGATACGGAAGATATGATTAAGGCAAACTCAATTAATTTTATCTTTTTTTACAATTATAATTTCTATTTTTTAGATAATTTCCTAACACTCCAGATTTGGAATTAATATCTCATTAATTATTAGACAATAATAAAAATTTTGAGATTTGGTATTTGTAAAAAATTTCTTTAATTCAATCCTCTAAGTCTCCGAGTTTACCGAATTTTGTTTCTATGCGATATTGATCAGGTACGTGAGTATCGAGTTCATATATTACTGCCTGATAGGACTTTGAGACCTCATTTATGACGTTTATACAGGCCAGAAAAAGCATTACCATGCCCAAAGAGAATAGAGCTAAAATAATTAACAGTAATGAAAACTTAATAATTTGCTCGATAAGTAAGAGTAATGATGATATAATGGCTGTAAAAATCGAAATAAACATGTATTTTAAGGCATCCTTCAAAAGTTTGCCTCGAATAATAAGAATTGCTACTTGCTCTTGAATTCCTTTTAATCTATAATCATTCCAGATTTTTTCAATTTTAGATACTTTTTTTAGTATTTCTTTTTTAATTAGTTCAAGTCTTTCCGAGTTTAAAATTCTTATTCTATCTACAATTCTGCCGTATCTAGTCTGAATTACTAGAATAAATAAGCCTATGCCGCTAATCATTAAAACAGGAACTAACACTCTCTGAAATAAGGTTACAATATCTAATGATTCTATTATTTCATAAATTTCCATAATAAACACTTGTTTTGGTTTGCGTCTAACTTATTATTATTTATATGATGAATAAGTATTGAATTTTCAATTATGAAAAATATTATGTATTGAAATATATTAATAGGAGATAGGGTTTTGTGGTATTATTTAATTTATGGTAATTTGATTAAGGTCTTGATCTAAATGAAGTGGAAGAATATTTGTATAGAAGTAATTGGGTTCCTTTTTTTATTGGTCTTAATAATAATATTAATTGGCTTTGCAATAGCCAATCTCGATTGGAAGCTTGCATTGATAATAGCTCTTTTTTCTGGCATGGTCGGTTGTATTTTAATTCCTTTCGGATTCTGGGGAGCTGATTTTGCTTTTGGTGTCATTATCGGGCATATTGATCAATCAATGGAAAAAGGAAAAATTAAGGGCATGAAAAATAGGGTGTATGTTCCTTTTTTAAGAAATTATACTCCTCTCGAATGGTGGAATATTAATTGGTTTATAACAACTGTAGGAATGATCTTATCAATTCTTGCAGCATTTGTATTTGGATACTCTCTTGGAAAGGTTTTATAAATTAATACACTCAATAATCCAAAAATAAAAGCTCCTTTAATTTTAATAATTAATCAAACTTAATTAGTGGAAATTGTTTGATATGCCTATTTCATTAACTATAGAAGATTTTATGACTCGTGGTATTATTACGATAAGCGTAAAAGCATCTATTGTTGATGCAATTAATAAAATAGTCAAATATAATATTGGCTCTCTTGTTGTAAAAAGAGGGAATGAATTTGTAGGGGTAATCACCGAAAGAGACTTCTAAAAATATGTAGTAAAGAAAATATATTTACATCAGATTTGACTGTTGGGAAGACAATGAGCTTTCCACTGATCACCGTCGAAGCTGAAGCTCCAATAGGAATGGCGTCTCAATTAATGGAAGATAAAGGAATCTGGCGCTTACTTGTTGAAAAGGGCAATCAGATAATTGGTATAATTACTCAAAAAGACGTGCTTAAAGAGACTCTCAAAATATTCAAAGCGTTGCATTCCAATTAAGAAAAGAATTAAAAAAAAGTTATACCTTATTTAAAAAAGATATTGTGATATGCAACTAACAAAAGAATTCAGAGATAATTATTATAAATAAGCATGTTAAAATCCCAATTTTTGGGATTCTTTTGTGGTTAATTTCTTTTTTGCGGGGTTTTCTTTTTTTGATCAAGAAGGAAATCTAATTATTTCAGAGATATTCAAGTCAATTATGATATTGGTTAGCAGCTTGTTCGGTGTAATTTTGAGTGACATATTTCATGGATATTGAAGAAGATTATCTAAAAGAAACCGTCATTCTTGGAATAGTCTGACTTATCATAAATTGGGTAAGTGATATTATAATGGTATTTATTGAATTCTTTCCCCTTAGCATTCATAAATACTTATCAGATATCGGGTTGAGATATCTGACCATGCCTATATATACAATCGGGATTGGATACGTATTGAAGTAGAAAAATAACGATATTATTTACGTTTTAATAAATTTCTTAAGTAAATTGGAATTTTATTTCTCAATATGTTCAGAGCACTTTCTATAACAATTTTGATAAGTAAAAAGATTATTGCCGCCCAGGTTAAGATTATGTTTTTTTCGTAAGTCTTTGATAGTTTGATGATCCTTTCTGCAGAACCCAAACAAGCCCTCCCCTAAGCGATAACAACTACCTTTCCTAGCGACTGATATAATTTATTATTGCCATTCCGTTAAACATTTTTTACATTTATTTGTAAAAAAGTCCAATTAATAACAAATAAAGGATTTTTAATAATCCCTTGATGCAAAATAAGCATATCAAAAAAAATATTTAATGGTTAAAATCCTAAGCATTCACCGATTATTATAACAGTAGTATCGGTTTTCATAGGTTTTTTTTCAATAATAGTGATTATATGGCAATGCCGGTTCGGAGGTTTGCATTTATTTAAATCACAATTTCCATTTAAAGTACATGGAGTTTTCCCCTCAAATCTTTTTACATTCATAGGTGCTGCAATGTTTCTTATACGTTCTATTCCTTCATGAACATCTTTGATTATTTTGTTAATTCCAACTACAACTATAACCTTTTTTGGTCCAAATATCATTGCAGCAACTCTATTGCCTAAACCATCTATATTAATAAGCTTTCCATCTTCTGATATCGCATTACTACTTGTCAGGAAAATATCCATACTGAAATGTTGTTTTCTTATTTCCATATCTTCCTCTGTAGAATGCTTTTTTGCCCAAATATCAGCAATATAATCACCACGCTCATTCAAAGCATCAACCAAACCTATTTCTCTTAATGTCATTGAGCCTCCAATGCCTATCTTAGAGCCTTGAGGGATTCGTTGAAGTAATTTTTCTAATGCTTCCTCTTTTGTATCAACATAGAGGGCATCAAAACCATTATCTTTTAAGGCTTTTACAGTTCTTTCCATTTTATCCTTAGAATGCCAATTTATGCTAGTTTTTTTTTGAACATTCCAAGCACGCGCACGCACTACATTCCAATTTTTCTTTTTCATATTTGCTCACTGTTCTATAAAATTCCAAATCATTTTAAAAAAAATATGAAATTAAAAAAGGGAAAATTATTGCTAGTTGCTAGACCGAGCTATTACTCGCTATTGACCTGGTGGATATCTAAAATAGTTGCCTGGATTATTTATTGCTTCAGCGTATCTATACTCACTTGTTTCATAATATCTATAAGGATAACTTTGGTAGCTAATATTCGAATAAACGGATAAAGGTTGATAAATAGTTGGATGCAAGGACGTAGTTGGATAACATGTTGGATAGCATGATAAGGGATAAGTTAGTGGCCAATAGGGTCTTGTATATTGCATAATTCCAGGATATGCTGGTACTATCGCCATTTTTCAAACACCTATTTATAAACGTAATATAAATAGTTAATTAATATATCGATATAAAAAAAATATCGAAATATCTTATAATTTTTCAACGCGTCTTTTATTTCTAAAAAAGCACATACTATTGAAAAATAACTATTTTAAAAACCAATTTATTAACAACCATTCATCATGAATTATAGTCATATTAATTAGAAACTAAAAACAAGAATGTATAAGATCTTATAAGTAAAATGATACCTCCAACTCGTAATTATTCCTTATTGAGGTTAATTTTTGAATGAATTTTGATATAATCGGTCTTTCATTTGGCGCTCTCAAAGAGAGAAAATTGAGATCAGCACTTACAGTATTGATGGTAATAATAGGAGTTGCATTAATGACAACTCTTAATGGGTTGGGTGGAGGGATGGATAAATTCATTGATGACCAATTAAGTATGCTTTCCCCAAATACACTTATTGTAACTCCATCGGAGGTATCGATAGGATTCGGTCCTCCTCAAGACCAATCAGAGATAAAATTGACATCCCAGACTGTTCGAACACTCGAGAGAACTCGTGGTGTAAAAACTGCCTTTCCAATAATTTTCGGGGTTTCAACATTGAGGTATGGGGGTGAAGAGAAGTCAGTTACTGTGATGGGATTAGATCAAATCAATATCGAGTACCTAACCCCAAAAATTAGCTTAGAAACCGGTACACGTGTTTTGCCTCACGATCTTAGCGGGATAGTATTAGGGTATAATCTAGTTCATAGTCCTGATATGAATAAGCCTTTAGCTAAAAAAGGTCAAACAGTTTCTATTGAAATCGTTGAAGTTGAAACTAAGGGAGGAATTGATAAACTAGTTACAAAGAAAAAAAGCTTTCAAATTCGAGGGACTCTTAATGAAATGGGAACTATTGATATAGATAATGGAGTCTTCATATCACTTGCTGCTGCTAATGCTTTATTTAATAAAGGAGGATCTTACGATGCAACGTACGTTATCACAATAGATCCAGACGAAAATGATGCGGTTGAGGAAAGGATTAGGAAGATCTATGGAAAGAATATAGGTGTAACCTCGCCTAAAGCAATTGCTGAAAGTGTTAAAGATATCATGGGAACATTTGGATCATTTATCTCTGGAGTTGCAATCATATCTATGTTCGTTGGAGGCGTAGGTATAATCTCAACTCTTTATACATCTGTCATGGAAAGGACGCGTGAAATTGGATTATTGAAGGCAATCGGGTATGGGAATGTTACTATCTTAACGATGTTCCTGATAGAAGCTTCAACTATAGGGATCTTAGGAGGGATATTAGGATTAATTATTGGGATGGGGGGAGCCTACATTTTAGTCCCTCTCATGATTGCTCAAGATCCTTCCGCTGAAGGAATAACAATGAGTCCATACTTTGTGACTTCAGAACTAGTTGAAATCTTTCTTTTAGCTTTGTTTTTAAGTCTAATAGCTGGAATGTATCCTGCTTGGCGTGCTTCAAAATTAAGTCCTATCGAAGCCCTAAGAAGGGATTAACAGTTTTGATAAAACCATTCAGATCTAATTATCTTTTTATCAAAAATTAGTGCACACACTATTGTAAATCATTTTCCTCTTTATTTATCTCGAACTCAATAATATCTCCTATGCCAGGTTTGCCTATCTGACTATATTCATCCTCTGTGATCTGCATATCTATTACAGCATCAAATTTCCTACCAATTGGTGTCTGACCTCCACCAACTATTACGCCTCCTGGGAAATTTTCTTCAAAAGCATGTTGAACTCTATTGACCATATCTTGAACCATCTTCTGTTCTTCATTCTGAGCTATGGGTTGAATCTTTGTTTTTATACCATGTCTAGCCAACACCAATCTAACCATGCCGCGAGAAAGACTGGATACCTGTTGAACCTTTAACATTATTTGCAAATATATTTACCCTCTTACCAAAGAATAGATTTCACTTATTATTAAATTCAATACAAAATAAATAACTAATATTAATTTTGTATGGTAGACGCATCAACTAAAAGGGATAAATAAAAGATTGTGTGTTATTGTGGTTTAATAAGTATCTTTCTTAATTCTAATAATAAAAAATTTTAAACAAATTTTCTAAGAGTTGATTAATTCAATACATATACAAAATTATTGAAATAATAATATTATTTTGTTTACATTAAGATAGAATAAATTCGCACTATTAGTGGAATACACAAATATGTATTCTTTAATTCTTTTCTGTCTTTTGTAGATTTTAGTGTACAACAACCCTTATTTTAATACAAATTTTAGATCGCTGCTGGAGAGTTCTAAATATTTTGATGGACACTAAAGTCAATGCTATTTTTAATAACTTTCTTTCGAATAATGGAACATTTCTTGATAGAGACGTGCTTAGGCACGATTATATCCCTGAAAATCTCCCACATCGAGATGAACAAATAAACAGTTTAGCAGGAATATTGGCTCCAACTTTAGCCTCCTCCAAAATTTCTAATGTCTTCATATATGGCAAGAACGGAACTGGTAAGACCGCAGTTACTAAATTCGTTTTAGAACATTTAGAACAAAAAACTACAGAGATTGGGGCAAATCTTAGGATTCTGTATATAAATTGTCGTTTAGCTGGAACAAATTATAGAGTGTTAGCTGAAATTTGTAGAACTCTAGGAACAGAGGTTCCCTTTACAGGATTAGCTATCGGTGAATTATTCAATCGTTTTTTAAATTCCATGATTAGGGAAAAATGTTATTTGATCGTAGTATTAGATGAAATCGATGCTTTAGTTAAAAAAGAAGATAATAATAACCTACTGTACGAATTGACTAGAGTAAATGAAAATCTACATAATATATGGGTTGGCCTGATTTGCATCTCTAATGATCTTCATTTTAAAGAATTTTTAGATCCTCGCGTTCTTAGTTGCTTAAGTGAGGAGGAAGTCGTCTTTAAGCCTTACCTTGCAAATGAATTGTATGATATTTTATTAATTAGGTCAAAAAAAGCATTTTTTGAGGACATCGTGGATGAATCCTCAATTAGATTATGCGCAGCATTGGCTGCAAGAGAACATGGAGATGCGAGACGCGCTTTAGATCTTTTAAGAGTTGCAGGAGAACAAGCTGAAAGAGAGGGAATAATGAAAATTACTGAGAAACATATTAAGTTGGCGCAACAAAAAATTGAACACGATCGAATTTCCGAGACCCTTTCATCTTTACCACTTCACTCAAAAATAACAGTGATAGGCACTTACTTACTAAATAACTATATGCCTAAGGAAGGAGTAATAACTGGAAATATTTATGAAATTTATAAAGAGCTTTGTAAATTAATCGAAATGGAACCTTTAACACAAAGGAGGATAAGTGGCCTTATCAATGAACTGGATTTACTTGGAATATTAAATTCTAGATTAGTAAGTTATGGAAGGTACGGAAGAACAAAGAAAATTCGACTTGGAATTCCAGTAAAAACAATCAATACGACTTTTTCAGGAGATGATATGATTAAGGAACTTTTTACATACATTCCAAAAAATCTCCCAAAAAAAAGACATAGAAATTAATTCAATTCTCATACATTAAAATCAATTACTTTTAAGTTCATGGATTGAAGGTTGATCAATGGTAGAATCCCCGGAGTTGGAATAAGTCCCATCCTCTTTTGATATTCTGTTTGGCTTTGCCAAGCCCCACAATTTACAACTGAAATACCTCGATAGACCTCATTTTTAAGTACGTGAATATGTCCAGCTTGAAATACATCTGGCGGTTCATCTATTACAAGATAATCCTCACTCATAGGTGCTATAGAAGTCCTTTTTCCATATTCAAGAGCTAGATGCCGACTCTTTAATAAAAACTCCATCGCTTTTTCAGGCCTTTGAAAATCAAGATTGGGCAGAGTTGATATTATATCATCCAAACTTCTCCCATGATACATTAAGAATGTTACTCCATGTAACATAATCTTTGCTGGATTTCCAAGTGAGATGACTTTTTTGACCTCATAAATTGGTTCTGCATAATCCTTAGATATCGCCGGTTGAGGCAATGCTTGTCTTACAGCGTCATGGTTGCCAGGGATTATAATGACTTCGATATATTCGGGTACCTGCTCAATATATTGAGCCATTAACTCATATTGTTTATATATATCAGTAATGGCCAATTCTTCTTCTTGTCGTGGATAAATTCCAATGCCATCAACCAAATCTCCGGCTATTAACAAGTATTTTACTTTGCTTGCGATTTCAACTTGATTTGAATTACCCGCCTTTCCATTTAACCAAAGGATGAATTTATTAAATGAATCTTCAAGAAAAGTTTTGCTTCCTATATGTATATCAGATAGGAGAGCAGCATAAATCGGAATATCAGCCTTTTTTACTTTTCTTTCGGGGATATCAGGAAAGATAAAATTAGTTGCAATAAGAAAATCTTTTGACCCCCTTATAGCCTCTATGCATAAAACTTGATCTTGAACTACATTCTGGGCTAAATCCAATAATTCTCTGTTCTCTTTAGGAACGAGCAGTAATGCTGAAGATTCAACATCATCTATTTCAAAAATTATGAATCGATTGCTTTCTTTTTTACTCATAACCATCGCAATTATTTTAACCTTTTTTTTAGGAGAAAGATCTAAAGCCATATCAATACTCAAGGCATCTCTAGCATCTAAGCGTTTACGTAACAAATTTGAAATCTTTGCAAATCTACTTCTGAAATAATCTTTGAAATCTTCGACACATCCAACGGATCCAATTTTATCAGTTGGATCATCTATAATCTCTATATTAGAATCGATATCTTTGGCTAGTGGTTTTTTTATTCTTAAACCAGGTTGTATTTCTTGTTCTATTTTTTTTTCAATACTTAGATCTGAAATAGCATCCTTTACAAAATCTTTTGTGATCGCAATAGATTTTGGGCTCTCACTATTCAATCTCTTCAACAATTCCTCTATGAATGATTCCATTTCATTTTTGTTGATTATATCGTTTAATAATTTTACAGCATCTACCTCTATCTGATAGCCTGAATTAATTATTTTTTTTACGATATTTTCCATGTCTGAACGCATTTCCATTTGAAGACCTTAATTAAAAGTCACTGCTAATTTAACTATTTATCTTTGCTAGTATCAATAATTTATGTGGTGAATCAAGTACCTGAATTGCGTAAACTCTAAAAACCAAGCGATTGAGCATTTTTCTAATTCTAACTTAAGAATGGATTAATAAATTAACTTAGATAAGGAATCCTATTTTTTTGCAATAAAAAAAAGATGACAATAATCCTATCTTATAACGATGAGACCTAAAGAAATCTCAAGGAGATACCAAAAAGATTATAGAATCAGTTATCACACAATTATCGCGCTTGATATAATATGTGAGTTAATTGTTGATATGACTTATTCTATATTAACAAGATAATTAAATGATGGCGCGAAATATTAGTTAGTAAATAGGGAGTCAGGTGTTTTTGGAGGATATTGCGAGGTATGCGTTAAATTATGCATTATCTCATGGAGCTAATTATGCCGAAATAAGGTTACAAAGAGATAACGGTAGTGCTGCGCTACTAAAAAATGGAAATCCCGAAGTTTCAAGTTTAATAAAAAATTATGGAATTGGAATAAGAGTTTTGGCTCACGGCTCTATGGGTTTTGCTTCAACGAATATTTTGAATCGAGAGAATGTATCTGAATGCATCTTAGAAGCCATTTCTATGACTAAATCAGTTAGTAGAAGGCTGAGAAAAAATATCGATTTCTCATCTAATATAGTTTCAAATGAAAAATGGAATGCCACTCCCAAAGTTGATGTAAACTCAATTGGTTTCGATGAAAAATTTGAATTGCTATTAGATATTGAAAAGGCCACAATTTCGTCTTGTAATGATTTTAAAATGCCTAATAGATTGTTTATAATTGAAAGTGAGGAAACTGAGAAAATTTTTCTAAATAGTGAAGGCTCTTCTATACAAAGTTCTGTTCCAAGAGTATCATTTACCTATATTTTAACTGCATATAAAGCCGGTAAAGGCACAGCTCAAAGATTTAATCAGAAAGGTGAAACAAAGGGCTGGGAAGCAATAAATGAATGGAATCTTATCAATTTTGTAGCTGATGAAACAAAAATTTTAGGTAAAATTCTAAAACAAGCTGTAGCACCTCCAAAGGATGATCGACTCGACATTTTGCTTGGAAGTGAAGTTGTAGGGATCATCTGTCACGAATCATGTGGCCATCCATTTGAAGCTGATAGAATAATTGGAAGGGAAGCAGCTGAAGCTGGAGAATCTTTTATAAGTCCCGAAATGCTGGGACAGAAAATTGGAAGCGATGCGGTTACAGTTGTTGACGATCCTACATTGCCAAATTCCTATGGCTTCTATCTCTACGACGATGAAGGTGTGAAAGCAAGGAGAAGAGATCTCATAAAAAATGGATTTATAAATACTTTCCTTCATAATAGGGAAACGGCAATAGAATTTGAAGTTGAAACAAATGGATCTTCAAGGTCTGAAGCTTATAATAAGGAACCCATAATTCGGATGGCAAATACCTATATGGATACTGGAGATTACAAACTCGATGAGTTACTTGAGGACATCTCTTTTGGAATTTTCATGAAGAATTTCATGGAATGGAATATTGACGATAAAAGATTCAATCAACGCTATGTTGGGCTTGAAGCCTATGAAATAATTAAAGGCGAATTGAAAAAATTAATTCGTAACCCAATTTTGGAGATTACAACTCCAGCATTATATTCTAGCGTTGATGCTGTGGGTAAAGATCTTTCATTCAATGCGGCAATTTGCGGCAAAGGAGATCCACAACAAGGCGTTCCAGTTTGGACAGGAGGTCCTAGCATAAGAGTTAGAAAAATGAGATTGGGTGGCTTACCATGATGAATCACGAAGAGTTAGTAGATTTGGTAGTTGAAGAGGCTATTAGAAATGGCGCAGAAGATGTAGCTGCACTTGGCTCTCTACAGAAGACAAGGATGGTTAGATTTTACAATAATAAAATATCTGTAATAAAAGCTTGGAGAAATTTAGGAATTAGTATTATGATTGGTCTTAAGGAACGTAAATTTGTAAGTAGTTACAATGAAATTTCTCCAGAAAAGCTGATTGGATCTGTAAAGGAATTAATAAAATTAGGTGAAAAATCAAAACCAAATTATGATTACGTTCCTTTGCCGAAAGGTCCTTTCAAATATATTACCAGAGATCATAAAGAAGACTTAGCATACTTGTCAGGTAAAGATTTAGTGGAATACGCTGAAATAGCAATAGAAAGAGCTCTGAAAGAAGGTGCAAAAAGGGTAGCTGGAACTTTGATATGCAATTCAGAAGATATTGCTCTTAAAACCTCTGCCAATATTTTTGTAAAAGACAATGCATCTTCATTAGAGACTTTCGTAAGAGCATTTGTTGAAAAAGAATCATCAGGTCAAGGCATATCCTGTTCAACTACATTAAAAAATTTCAAACCTGAAATTGCTGGGTTAGAGGCTGCTAAGATAGCAAAAATGGCTAAAAACCCTAAGGCATTTCAAAGTGGTCGATATAGTGTGATATTTGGGCCATTCATTTTTGCGAATCTAATGAATAATGTAATGGAAGCCGCCTCAGCTTTTAATGTTGATGCTGGGCTTTCGTTTCTGAATAATGAAATAGGAGGTAATGTAGCCTCACCCAATTTTACAATAGTTGATGATGGAACAGCTAAGAATGGATTAAACTCAAGAGTCTTCGATGACGAAGGCACTCCTACAAAAAAGACTGTTGTTATTGGACAGGGCAAGCTAAAAAATCTACTTCACAATACATCAACAGCTAAGAAGTTCAAAACATCTAGTACTGGAAATGCGGGATGGATAAGCCCATCAGCTTGGAATATAATTATTGAAAATGGTGCTTATAAAGAAAATGAGCTTTTTAAAGAGTTAAAAAACGGATTATATATTACTAACAATTGGTACACGCGTTTTCAAGATTATCGGAATGGAGACTTTTCTACAGTGTGTAGAGATGGGATTTTCGAGATAAAAAATGGAGAGATAATCAATTCTATAAAAAATATTAGAATAAGCGATAACTTTCCAAGAATTTTAAAAAGTATTGGAGCAATTTCCAACAATCGATATTGGATTAGATGGTGGGAAGTGGCTACTCCAACTTTAACTCCTTATGCGCTTGTTAAAGATATTGGAATTACAAAATCTGTGTTTTGAAAAAAGCACTAAAAAAATGATTCTATGTTTAAAAATAATTTAATTTAATAAATGTGAGTGCAAGTCTAATTGCAAATTATATTCGGCCGGGGTGGCAGAGCGGCAAAACTAGTAGGGCCATTGCGCCGGACTCGAGATAATGTCGCAAGGAATCCGGTTCTCCTCATAGGAGAGTGGGGGTTCAAATCCCCTCCCCGGCGCCAAAAAGTAACTGTTCTATTGAGATATATCTCCTAAAATAGCGTTATTGATTTTAACAACATCTTGGGATTTAAGTTCTAATATTCTATCCCTCGACCCGCCTCCACAATAAATTGTTTCATAATTAAGTAAAGACCTTTCCATCACAGTTCTCATTTTCATCTTATGTCCAACAGAAGGCGTTCCACCAGGGGGGTAGCCACTGATATCCTCAGCCTTTTCAAAGGGCATTAATCTTACTTTTTTTATTTCTAATAACTTTGCAACAGTTTTTAGGTCGACCTTTTTATCGCCTGGAACAATTATCATAATATATTCGCCCTCATCAGTTTTCGAAACGAGATTCTTTGTCAATCTTTCTAAAGGAACGCCAGATGCTTTTGCTGCGTCAGCAGTATGAACTGTTTCTGATTTATCTATAAATCTATGCCAGATATTATTTCTCTTCAAATATTCTGTTAGAGACATTAAAATCTACCTTTATAATAAAAACTGAGTAATTTAAAAAATCAAAAAAATCTTTTGTTTAATTACAATAAGTTGATTTAAAAATTGAAGCTAGAAGAGCATATTTATTATGTTCTAAGAAATGAATTAGCACGCGCAATTAAAAGGAACATGCCTTACATCTGAAATTTTGTTCTGGAACGGTTGTTTTTGTTTGTATTAATTCCTCTTTCTCAGCCTTGGCTGTCATAGGTTTTTGCAATACCTGGTTCTCTCTACTTTGATCTCTGTATACTGTTACACCCTTACATCCCAACTCATATGCCAATAGAAAGACTTTTTCTACTTCTTCAGGAGTCGCATGACTCGAGAAATTAACTGTTTTTGAAACCGCATTATCTGTATACTTCTGGAATGCTGCTTGTATTCTTATATGCCACTCTGGCGTGATATCATGTGCGGTAACGAAGATTTTTTTAACGTCTAAAGGCACCTCATTGATTTCCTGAATAGAACCTTTTTTGGCTATCTTCCTCATAAGATCTTCGCTATAGAATTCTCTATTATAAGATATCTTTTCGAAGATTGAATTTACTTCTAATAATTCAGTATTATCCATAACATTGCGTATATAGCAGAGGGCAAATATGGGCTCGATTCCACTCGAACAATTTGCTATTATACTTAGACTTCCAGTGGGAGCAATAGTAGTTGTTGTTGCATTTCTCATTTTTGGACCCCCTGAAAAATCATATATGCTTCCCTTGAAATTAGGGAAAACTCCCCTCTCCTCAGCTAATTCCGATGAGGCTTTTCTGGTTTCATCTCTAACAAATTCCATGATCTTTTCGGCTAATTTAACAGCTTCTTGTGAACTATAGGGTATGCCGAGCTTAACTAGCATATCTGAGAATCCCATTACGCCAAGACCTATTTTTCTATTCCCTTTTGTCATATCCTCTATCTCTTTTATTGGATAGCGATTTGCATCGATCACGTTATCAAGGAATCTGACTGATTTCTTTATTGTCTTTACAATTTTTTCGAAATCTATACTTCCGTCTTTGACCATTCTGCTTAGATTTATTGAACCTAGATTGCAAGATTCAAAAGAAAGTAGGGGTTGCTCGCCGCATGGATTGGTTGATTCAATTTCCCCGATCTTTGGAGTAGGATTATCCTTATTTAATCTATCCAAGAATAAGAGTCCAGGTTCCCCATTCTTCCAAGCCTGTTTGATGATTAAACTAAAAACTTGTTTTGCAGGAAGCCTATCGATAATCTCTTTAGTCCTCGGGCTTATTAGTTTGTACTCCTCGCAATTTAAGACCGCTTGCATAAATTCTTCTGTTGCTCCAACTGAGATATTGAAGTTATTCAATAAATTCTCATCATCTTTTGCAGTTATGAATTCTAGAATGTCAGGATGATCAATTCGCAATATTGCCATATTAGCACCCCTTCTTCTTCCACCTTGTTTAATGACCTCAGTAGCTGAATCGAAGACTCTCATAAATGATATTGGTCCTGAAGCTACGCCTCCAGTAGTTCTGACAACATCATTTTTAGGACGAAGTCTGGAAAAAGAAAAACCTGTGCCACCACCAGACTTATGGATTAATGCTGTATGCTTAACAGCATCAAAAATACTCTCCATTGAGTCTTCTATTGGGAGTACAAAACATGCCGAAAGCTGACCAAGCTCTGTGCCAGCATTCATTAAAGTTGGAGAATTTGGTAAAAATTCCAAATTAGTCATCATTTTGTAGAATTCTTCTTCTATCTTCTTCACATCAGAATTCGGATTATAGATGAGTTCAACAGATGCTATACTTTCAGAGACTCTTTGAAAGAGTGCTGTTGGTGTTTCAATAATATTTCCTTCCTCATCTCTCTTTAGATAACGGCGCTCTAGAACGCTTATTGCATTAGCTGAGAGTCTAGCATCAAAATCTGCGTCAAGTAGAACAGTCTTAGCTTCTCTTACTTCCTTTCTTTTTTGACGATATAATATATACGCTTTCGCTGTTTTTACATGACCGTTTTCGATCAATACTTTCTCGACGATATCTTGAATTTCTTCAACAGAAGGTACTGAACGACCATCGAATTTTTCCTCAAGAATTTCTACGACTCGCATAGAGAGAAATTCAGCAGTCTCTCTATCTTTTCCACCCACAGCTTCTGCAGCCTTATAAACTGCATTGGTGATCTTGTCTCGATCAAAATTAACGATTCTACCGTCTCTTTTTTTAACCTTCGAGACGAGGAGAGTTTTTTTCCCTTTCTTTTCGTCTGTATGTGACTTGGTAATTTTTTTGATGGAATTATCTAATCTTGATTTCAAGTGAGTAAAGTTCCTCCTAAAGTGAAAATTAGGATCTTAATGTAAGATTCTATTTAATATATACTTAAAACTTAATTTTAGATTTTTAAACAATTTTATATAAAAAATTGTAGTTCAATTTTATTAAGTATATCTAGACTATACAAAGGATTGATAATAATTTATTAGAAAAAGCAAATCAGTTTTTAATCATAACATTTGAAAATTATAATTTTTTTATTTAAATGTGGTGGGTTATAAATATGAAAGTTGAATCTGTATGCCTGCTAAAGAGTTTTAAAAAATTTTTGATACTAAGTACGTGCAGCTCATTCATTCCCCAGGAGTATCTTGAAGATGATATGGTATTTCCGGAAAGAATGGTTGAAAATGGAACTATGTACATAGAAGCAGAAGATAAAGAAACCTTAAAAAAAATTGAGGAGTTGTCTTTCGTTAGAGCTTCGAACGTTCTTGGAATTATTTATAACTCTAAAAGCGGTAATACAAAATTGAAGTGGAGATCGACAAAAGAAAAATTTGGAAGACTTACAGGAGAAGCTAGTGCTAACTCATTGGTTAACTTATTTGAAGCCAACGCCCTTGAAAGGACATATGCATATGAAATTAAGGAGAACAAAGAACTAGAAACCTAATTCCTCACCTACTAATACTATAGTCATGTCAGTCTTCATAGGTCTTTTTTCAATTATTGTTATAATGTGACAAATTCTATTTGGAGGCTCACATTCGTCTAAATCACAGTTTCCAGTTAGTAGGCAAGGCGTCTTTCCCCCCATTTTTTTTACATTCATAGGCGCAGCAATATTTCTTATGCGTTCGATCCCTTCATATGAGTCTTTGACAATTTTATTGATGCCAGCTACCACAATCACTTTTTTGGGACCAAAAATCATCGCTGCAACTCGATTGCCGGTTCCATCGATATTTATGAGCTCCCCATCCTCTGTTACTGCATTACTACTAGTTAAAAAGACATCCGCAGTTAATTGTTGCCTTCTGATTGAAAGTTTTTCTTCCATTGAATATTTTTTTAACCAATCCTCCGCCAGCTTATTCCCTCGTTTAACCAATGCATCAACCAATCCAATTTCTCTAATCGTTACAGAGCCGCCAATACCTACTAAAGACCCTTTTGGTATTAACTTCATTATTTTATCAAAAGCTTCTTCTTTTGTTTGCGAGTAAATTGCATCGAAACCATTATTTCTAAGAGCTTCAATAACTCTTTGAGCTCTTCCCTCAATAAACCATTTCTTTTCGATTCTCATGATAATCTCACTAAACTTTTTAGATCAAGACACTTTTAATTACTCAATAGATTTATAAATGTGATTTTTTCTAAATCCAATATAATTGGATTAAAGGAGAAAATCATCAGCGTTATATAATTTGGATGTATTGGATATTTAATTGGAGTATTAATCTAAAAAAAGATCAATACATGCACTTTCCCTACTCATTTGAGGGATGAGCGTCGATACTAATTATTTTGTAAAAATAATAAACACAATAAATGCTTATGAAAAGTGCTAACAAGTACATTTTCGTTGCAAAATTCAAATTTACAGGAAATATTTGATTCAAGTAGGCTAATCCATCTATATCGACATTTATAAAATCTGGATTTTTAATTGCAAGAGATACGATCTTTGCATTCCAAAGGGCAAAATTCCAAATAAATTCATATGTAGCCATCATGACGCCTACTAAAGATATTACAAATAAAAGTTTGCGTACTAAAATTGGTAATTTAATAAAAATTTTTTTCAATACTTCTAGTCCGAATATCCAATAAAAAATTCCAAATATTACAAATAATGTAATAAGCTTAAATTCAAATACAATGTTAAAATTCGTACTGAAAATTTTTTTTGGAATAGATAAGAAAACAACCTCATTAAAAACCCATTTATCGCCAAATGCGTTTTCCTTAAAATCCACAATAAAGGTAGTATATAGCCACAGTACTAAAAATCCAAGACCCGAAATAATTGATAATAAAAACCAGATCTTATCATTTCTTCCCTCAAGAAATTTCATAGGTCTCAAAATAAAAAAATATATATGATCTATTAAAAATTGCTAATTTTTAGCATTTATTTTAAATGCGATAAACGACTCTTAACTATAATAATTGAACGGGTCATCGGGTAGGTTTGAATGAATTTAGTATACTTTGCTCCAATAATTGGAATTATTGCAATGATTATTGTCGCTTTTCTTTTTTGGATTATTAAAAATGAAGATCCAGGGACAAAAAAGATGATAGAAATTGCTTCCTTCATTCAAGAAGGAGCTAACGCTTTTCTTAAGAGACAATTTATTACAATACTTTACTTTATTGTAGGGTTGACAGTTATTCTACTTGTCGCATTTTGGCCACATTGGCAGATATCTTTTGGCTTTGTTTTTGGTGCTTTAATGTCGCAACTAGCTATATTCATTGGTATGAACGCTACAGTTAGAGCTAATCTGAAAACTGCTAGCGCTGCAAGAACATCTCCAGGAAGATCACTGACAATAGCTTTTAGAGGTGGAGCAGTCATGGGTTTGACGATCGTTGCCTTTAACCTTCTAGGTCTTTCCTCGCTATTTTTTATTTTTGGTATTACTGAATCAAATCCTGAACCAGTCAGTCTAATGGTGGGTTTTGGTTTTGGAGCGAGTCTTGCCGCTCTATTCGCTCAATTGGGGGGAGGAATCTACACAAAAGCTGCTGATATATCTGCTGATCTTGTTGGAAAAGTTGAGATTGGCATACCTGAAGACGATCCTAGGAATCCAGCTGTTATTGCAGACCTAGTAGGAGACAATGTAGGAGACTGCGCTGGCCGTGGAGCAGACCTATTTGAATCTGGTTCCGACAATTTAATAACTACTACAATCATAGGCCTCGCTTTTTATCCAGTTTATGGATGGGCAGGGCTACTCTTCCCTTTGGTCACAAGATCTATTGGTTCTATTGGAACTATGATAGGAACCTATGTAGTAAGGCCAGAAGAGAAAAATCCAATTCGATCTTTGAATATGGGTCTATTCTCTGCGGGGCTCTTTGCATTTATTTCATTCTTTGTTGTTGGAAATTGGTTTATGCACGATCTCAATCTATTCTATTGCCTTTCACTAGGTCTTTTTGCGGCACTCTCTATCTCACTAATCGTGCAATATTACACTGGTATTGATAGAAAGCCAGTCATGGAGATAGCAAAGGGAGCAAAAAGCGGTGCCGCGATTACCCTCCTTTCTGGTTTTTCGTATGGAATGGAGAGCGTAGTTTTACCAATTATAATCCTTTCAGCAGTCACTATGGCTTCTTATTACATAGCTGGTGGGGGGGTGATAGGAATCTTCGGAATAGCAGCGGCTACATTGGGCATAACCGAAATGAAAGGGATCATCATGGCCTCGGATGCTTTTGGGCCAATTGTTGATAATGCGGCTGGCATTGGTGAGATGTCTGGCCAGAAGAAAGAGATTAGAAGATCACTGGATGTTTTGGATGCGGCTGGAAATATTACAAAAGCGATAACGAAAGGTTATGCTATGGCGTGCTGTCTAATGACAGCCGTTGTAGTTCTCTTTGCTTATCTTTTCGAAGCTGCTAGGATTCAGGGAATATCTTTTGTGAATTTAAATGACATAGTAGTCAACCTTATCAATCCTTTGAACATCGCGGCTTTGATGCTTGGGGCAACTATGCCCTTCCTTTTCACATCTATGGCTATCCGTGCTGTTGGAAGAACAGCTTTTGAAATGATCGATGAAGTAAGAAGACAATTCAAAGAAATACCAGGATTAATGGCAGGAAAAGCAAAACCGGATTACTCCAAATGCGTTGATATTAGCACAAGACGTGCACTAAAGGAAATGATTCTCCCAACAATGGCTGGAGTTATAGCTCCAATACTGGTTGGATTTATATTGGGGATATGGGCTTTGGCTGCTTTTCTAATTGCAGTTAAGATCACCTCTGCAATATTAGCTACTTTCATGTTCAATGCGGGAGGAGCTTGGGATAACGCTAAAAAATATATTGAAGATGGCCATTATGGTGGAAAAGGAACAGAAGCTCACGCATCTTCTGTTATCGGGGATACATTTGGGGATCCACTCAAAGATACTGCTGGACCCTCGCTTCATATATTAATAAAACTTGAGAACATTCTCTCTATAACTTTCCTACCCTTATTCATATCATTTTCAATTCTTGGATAATATGATACATTTTTTATGAAATTAATCAAAGTCAGTTAATTATTATATATTTGAATGAAAATATTCATTCATCAAGTGGGATTCATTTTGTCGATAGAACTAAGAAAATTACTCTACCATCAAATATGTGATGAATTCGAAACATCATATCACGAGATCGAAGAAAATCTTTCTAAATATGTAGATATATTGAAGAAAATAAAAGAAAGGGGAGATTGGACAGTTGCTATGTCTGTTCAGGGTGAGGATGTTGAAGATCGCTCTCTTTTAAGCCTTGAATTACTCGAAAAAACAAATGTATTGAATGGTAATATCAAGTTCACTAAACGTAATATTTACAAAGTCTTCACACTCTCAAAGAGTGGAGAAGAATTAATTAAAAAAATAACTTCTAAATAGTACGTAATTTTATTTGAAAATAATATTTTTTGTTAAATCATTTTTGATAAAAAAATACTTCAACGTTGAAAGAATGCGCGTGCTATTATAATTTTCTCAGTAATTAATCTAATTTAGCGCGCGCGCTTTTTTTTAAAAAATTCAATATTTAAGGTATGTTGTCATTTCATCATCTAGTTCTAACCATCTTTCTATCGAAGAGGCCATTTCTTCATTATGTTTAAAGATGATCTTTAGATAAGGGATAAAAATTTTAATACTGTCTTGTGATGAGACATGACATTTTTTTCCAATTTTAATACCTAGCTGCCTTAATTTGACTCTTTCCCTCATTGTTCTTGACATGAAGGCAATTCTTTGTGGAAATTTCATTGGAATCCACGCGGGTTTTGTTCTCTTTCTTGACATAGCGACACCAGCAGTCATTAGATCCATTGCGTAAGATAATAATTGCCAAGCTTGTGTTTTCTTTGCTCTTGACAAAAATAGCTCTGCTTTAGCTAAAGCTTCCATGGCATTTGAGAGATCATATGGATCTGAAAGTTGACGAGGTAAATTTTCATAAATCCATTCGAACAACATCTCATAGTCAACATCTGTAACTTCGATTGCTTTCCTTGCATTTAGACAATCCTTAGATGTGAAGACTAGTTTTAAAGCATCAAATACCGGTTCTTTCCTATTCCTCCAAGCTAATTGATTTATTCTTTCAAATGTTAGTTCAGTTTTTCCGGTTGTTAGCATCTGAAGATCATTAATGATGGAGCGCATATCTCCCTCGTTCCGATCAATTATTATCTTTAACATACTGTCATCTGCTTCTATTCCTTTTTTGGTTAGGAGTTGTCGAAGGTATGGAACACCATCCCTAATGCCAATTTTCTTGTAATTGAGGATCAAACTTTTCTCTCTTAACCCTCTAATTTTAGGATCCCATGCATCGTTAGTAGTCATTAATATAGGATAATTGGTTTTATCTATAACCTTAGTAATAGCTTGAACTGCTCCTCGATCCTTTTGAGAACTTATCCCATCAACCTCATCAAGTAGGATTATTTTCTTTCTGTTGAATAAGCTCTGTTCGGTAACTGCTGAACCAACAATACTCTCAATAGCTTGACCAGTTCTTATATCACTAGCATTCATTTCGATTAGATCAAAATCCAGTTCTCTAGCCAACGCTTCCACAGAAACTGTCTTTCCAGTTCCTGGCGGGCCAGAAAGTAAGGCAGCTTTTTTATTCGGACCAGTTCGTTCCCAAGAAAGGATCCAGCTCTTTAGAGAATCTATTACTTTTTTATTACCAGCTATCTCATTCAGATTCTTTGGTTTATGCTCGATTGTCCAAGGAATATCGTCCACCAAAAATTTCACCATCCGAATTTTTTTCGCGAATTAGCCTCTTTTAGCGCACGCTATACTGCTTAGTATAATTTGTAAAAGCAGTCATAATATTTTTGGTTATTGGGCCGGGAATTCCATTTCCTATGACTATTTTATCGATCATAGTTATAGGCATCACTTCTCTATTAGAGGACGTCAAGAAAGCTTCATTTATTGAGTCTAGTTCTGAGATCCTAAGAGGCCTGAATTTAATACGGTATTTATCTTTAATCAGTTCTAAAACAACTTTTCTAGTTATGCCGTTCAAAATATTTTCTCCAGTGGTTATTATAGCCCCATCCTTGACCGAAAAAAAATTTGAACTGACGCATTCATATAAAGAATTTTCATAAGAATAGAGAGCCTCGGTTGCACCTAATTTTTTTGCTTCCATTGAAGCCCTAACTTCAAAAATGTAATTAAGTGTCTTAGCTTCTGGAGATTCGCGATTGAATTTGTAAGTTATGATTTTACCCCCTTTTTCGTAATACTCTAAAGGATATCTCTTATAAGGCAATACTATTATCGCCAGTGTTGGATTTGAGGAGGGCGTAATAAGATTTTCACTTTCTCCACCGGTAACAATTATCCTTATACTTTTTTCGCCTTTTGGATTTTTATCTAATGGCAAATTTACTAATTTAGATAATTGCTTTTCATTCCAAGGTAAACTCAAGCCTATAATTCCTGCTGATCGGATAAGTCGTTTAATGTGGTCGTTTAGTCGGAATGGCTTTCGTTGATAGGTAATTAAAAATTCGAATATTCCATATCCTCTTACTATGCCTAAATCTAAAATATTGACAAGGGCTTCATCCTTTGTTATAAAATCACCATTTAGATAGAAAATGGATTTATCTATCAATCTCTCTACCAAATAACCAGAAAATAGTTTAAAATTGGATAAGATCCAATTAAAATTACACTTAATAAATTTGAAGAATAAAAATGCAATTGATTAATTATTTGATAGCTCGAATTTATTTATATCTATCAGAAAAATATGCATTAAATGTGCGACCGTTTTGGGATTCGAATTCCACCCCACATGCCTTTCAATAAATTAATAATACAAATCTAATGCTAATTCCAATAGCAAACATATTATGAAGTTGGAATCATGTCGCTTATGCCCGCTTTTAAGCTAGGATTATGGAATGCGTGGATTTTGACTATTTGGGTACTCGCAATCATCGTGACATCTCAAATAATTATGAAAAGAAGAGATGGGCATCTTGAAGAAGTAGCTTAAATGACTAACAAAGAAAATAGACTATCGAATATCCTGATGGTGATTATGATTACTTCATTAATCTATAGTTTTTTCTTGCCGCTTAAACTAAGTGAAGTTTGGTTCTATACCGGATTGATTATTTACTTACTTGCTCTGATCGTTAGTCTTATAGCGCTTCAAAATTTTGCTACAGCTCAGAAAGATAAGCCAATTACAAAAGGAATCTATTCCTTTTCAAGGAACCCTATGTACCTTAGTGGTTTCATCGCATATATTGGGATAAGCATAGCTTCCGCTTCTTGGATTTTTCTATTATCAGGAATTGTATATATAATCCTGCAGCATGTGTTGGCAAACTCAGAAGAACGTTTCTGTCTAAAAAATATGAAAACTCATATCAAAAATATAAGAATAGAACACCAAGATGGATTGGATTACACAAATCAAATAAAAATGATTAAAATGAATAATAATAAGGAAGAGAGTGGAGAAAGAAACGCAGTTTCTCTTCCAGTGGGTTCGAACCCTATCCCCTGAACTATGGATGGGGGGCTATAGGGAATTGGTATTAATACGCGCGCGCTATTTATTTAAAATATTGGAATTATCAAGGCCCTTACATAATTTCGTTGATCTATCTAAGGCTTGGTTTAAAGAAAGCTCAGCTATCTCGGCCCCAAGCTCTGCAATTCTTCTTATCCCCCAAAGAATATGCCTTAGATTTGAAGCCACTTCAGAATCTGGTAGATGTAAAGGAAGATCTTGGACAAGCTTCTCTTCTTCCTGCTCAATTTTTTTCTTGTAATTTTCAATCGCTATATTTGCAATTTTTATATCGCCCGTGAAAACGCTTTCCATTGCATTTACGCAGATAGTGTAAGCCTTTTCACTTAACTGATAAACTCCCTCAATTATTGGTTCGCCAATTCCAATCCCTTTCTTTTCAATTAAAATAACGTTTTTTCCAATTTTTTCACCCCAGTCAGCCATACGTTCTAAGAATCCAACTAACATTCTTAGATTCAGAATGTTGTGTCTATTCAAATCTATCTTCTCAGCTATATCTCTGCTATTTTGAGCTGAATAGAGTAACCTAGAAGCAAGCCAATACATCATATCAGCGTCTTCCTCCCTTCGAATCGCTTCTTCCGCCAATTCCATCTTCATTTCACAAAGCGCTTGTATAGCTTCTTTATGAATTGTGGATGCAATCGCATATAACCGTCTAACCACCATATCGATCGGAAATTTACTAGTTTCTATTGAGCATTGAAGAATTATCCGGATTGGTGTCTCCTCAATAATTCCTAATCCTATCAATTTACGACTAATTCTTCGAATTTCTTCACTATGGGAGTTTGAGATACGCTTTGAGGAGACTATACTTATTATATCGTGACCTAAAAGATAGTTCCCTACAATGATTCTTTCTAATAACCCTTCCCGATCACAAAGATCAGAGTTTACAACAAATTCCTTTACTTTTTTTTCTCGCTCATCCGATTCACGCGCTCTTAGTTTCAAAGAACCATCGCTCTGAGGGACATAGAAGACTAAATCACCTTTCCTTAAGCCTGCTTCCTTCGTCCAACTACTTGGAAGCGAAACGGTTAGAGTAGATGGACCTACTTTTTGTATTCTTCTTCCCTGCAATCTTATAACCCAAAATATAATATATTTTTCTAAAATATAAATGTATATATAGTATATATAAGATATACACAATAAATATATCTAAATTCCCATATATATTGATCGTGATTAAAATGGGAAAAATTACAATTGGTAAAGTATTAAGTGCATTAGTTCTGCTAAAATTCTGCGCAATGGTTTTTATAAGTCCAGTCTTTGCATCACCAAGTGACGATACAATAATAACTATAACTAAGTATGCAACGATGGCATTCGCGGTAGGGCTTTCTGCTGTTGCAGCGGGAACGGCTCTAAGTAAGACTGGAGCAGCCTCTGTAGCAAGCGTAACGGAGAATCCTAAACTCTTTGGTCGTACTATGGTCTATGTGGGGATGGCTGAAGGAATAGCCATTTACGGTCTCTTGATTGCCTTTTTGATTTGGGTAGATTAGCAGTAGGTGATGAAGCTGTCTGGCAGAGTAGAATTATATGTTGGCAAAGGGTTTGATGGAGATAATGGTAGTGTAAGACTCGATGAACACACGATGGAATATCTTGGAGTAAGGCCAGGAGACGAAGTATGTATTTCTAGTTTGGCACTAAGCCTCGCAGAAACTTATGCCAAAGTAGCTGAAGCTCAGATTGAAGATAAGGGAAGAAGTGTATTGAGGGTTTCAAACGATATTATGAGAAAAGGAAACTTTAAAGTTGGGATGAGGGTGCTTGTGGGAAATCATAGTCCAATGAGGTATTTCTAGAATGGTAAACTACAACAACATTAAGTATGTATGTCGGAGGCGATTTTGAATTGAAAAACATCAATTTCTATCTGTTCACAGAAAAGTATAGGACTATGATGAATTATGGAGACCATTTGATTGGAAGAAGTCGTATAGAAAAAGATCTTGATGACTATTAATTGTAGATTTCCTTCAAAAATAGATTTGGAGTTTAATAAAAAGAGATGTTGATTCCAATAAAAAAATTGACAGTGGTTACCCTTAATGATAATGAGCCAAAACTTATAGAATCTATAGGCGAATTGGGAATTATTCAGTTACAAAGGCTTGACGACAGTGAATTCGTTGGATTCAACAGAGTAAATCCCGAAGAAATCAGGAAATTCGAAACCATATACGAGCAGTTGAATTTTATTAGAAACAAATTAAGTACAACCTCCAAAGATGTAAAGAAAGAATCTGAGGATTTTAATGAATATAAAAAAACAATTCAAAATATAGATCCCCCAATAGAAGAATTTGAAAAAAGAGTTATTTCTCTAAGGGAAAAAGTCAATACCACTGTAAGTAGATTAAAAGAACTTAAAGAAGCTAAATTTGCATTACAAATTTTTAAAACTATTGGATTTAATCCCAAAGAATTAGCTGAAATTAAAAATATTTTTATAAAGCTGGGCTTGGCTAAGTCCGAGGATATTCCTTCTTTTAGACTCAGGCTTAAAAATAAAAGTTTCATAACCTTTAAGGAGAAAACGATTTCTCAAAAAGAATCATTCCTTTACGTATCCGGACTAATAGAGCTTAAACCTTGGATTGAAAAACTATTGTCTGCCATTGGTTTTAGAGAGTTTAGAATAATTGAAGAATTCTCAGGCGAAATTGACATAGACATAAAAAGAATAGACAATGAGATTAAAGAACTTGAGGGCAAAATTCCTCAACTAGAGGAGGATTATTGTTATTTAAATTCTGTTAGTAAACTTTTAAGAAATATTCAGGATGTAAAATCCTATCTATTGAAAAGTAAGACAATCATAATGCTTCAGGGATGGGTTCCTGAAAATAAGATAGAGAGATTAAAAGAATCTTTTCATAATTTAAATGATGAATTGAATGACACTCTATATTATTCCCTAGAGGATCCTCTACTTCATGAAGAAATACCGACCGTTATGGAGAACCCAAAACTTTTTGGACCTGGAGAATTACTAACTACGCAGTTTGGCTGTCCAGAATCAAAAGAAAGCGACCCAACTATAATCTCAACTATCCTTTGGATGGCGATGTTTGGTATAATGTTTCCAGACTTTGGTCAAGGACTTGTGATATTGGGATTGGGAATAATCCTCTCTTATGTGATTAAAAAACCACTAATGGAAATGAATTTCAATAAATTAGGTCGCCTAATAATGGGCCTTGGCATTTCAGCCATACTCTTTGGATTGCTAACAGGAGGGTTCTTTCTAACAGAGGTTCATCCCCTCTGGCCTGGTTTAATGCCTCATTGGGTGAAAAATCCAAACATCATTATTTGGCTTATAAAGATAGCAGTCTATTTTGGAATCGCTCAAATAATCCTTGGTTTAATTATTAGCATAAAGAATCATATAAGATCAGGCGATAAAATTGAGGCGCTATTTGGAGATCGAGGTCTTGGGGGGCTTGTAACTTTCATTGGCATAGTATTAGTAGCATCGTACTTCCTTGGTGTAAGCATTATCCCTGGCATCACCTTTCCAAAATTAAAACTAGATGTCATCACCCATTGGCCAATAGCTATTCCATTAATTGGCGTGTCACTAATCGGCTTAAAAGCCATGTTGAAGGGCGAAGAACCTACCATGACTCTTGGACTGATAATAGAAACGATGACCTCTAGCTTATCAAACGTCCTTTC
>Ga0111204_109_pt1 | contig 37594 bp, 36 predicted proteins | sample DeeMarSWOR136_30_FD_80378 | JGI IMG/M metagenome (GOLD analysis project Ga0111204, IMG submission 80378) | Crenarchaeota group archaeon SMTZ-80
CTCTGTATCGGATCTTAGTAAATAACACAACCGATAGAAGAGTATATTTGCATGAAAACTGTACCATGCTTCAGATGGTGGGAAAAGTTGGGCAAGCCAACCCAAGATACATCGTATCCAACCAAAGTACCTCAACTCCTGATAACATCATAGCTTTCTCAAATCAATCAATACCCCCTAAAGCTGAGCGATATTTATATTTCACTGCAAGTACCCCTGGGGGCACTGATTATCGGGCAGAATTTAGTCAGGCATATTATCTAATAGGTTTTCTGTTTAGATTTACTTATGAAGGTGAATCCGAATTACGATACATATCTTTGCCTGTGGTACCACAAGAATTAACTAATTAGCTATCTATTGAATTTATTGATGTAAGAGAAAGATATTCTTCAATCTTTTATCGCGTCAATTAATTTAGAAACAGCTTCTTCCATATTTCCTGCTTCGATTATTTCAATTTTATATAATTTTGCAAGTTTGTGTCCTTCTTCTTGTAATGATGGGATGGCTGCTAGAATCGATCTTGATGGCTCAATATCATAGATCTTTGCAAACATTGAGGTAACAGGATTGGTTCCTATTGGTTCAGAATTCATTACTACATCAATTACAGTGGGTTTCTTCTTGCCTTTTCTCCAAGCTACTACATCGAACTCATAACTAGATCCTGATTTTCCTTTCAAAACAGCCATCATTTCAATTTTTGACTTGAGTTTGTCTAGTTCTGGTTTTAGTAACAATAAGAGTGCTAACTCGCGTTCATACTCATTTTTAATCCCTTCATTCATTGAATATGAGAATAAACTTATCATTTTCGCATCTTTTGTTAAGAATTCACTTTCACAATTCATACATCTTTGAATGGTTAAAGGCTCATCAAAGCGGAAATCACAAGAAGCGCAGAGGAACCAAGATCCGATGTTTTTTATATCAGGATCATTCTCACTCATAATAACTTTGCATTGGAAGCATTCGAGCTCTCCATTCTTTCTAAATTTTTCTATTGAATCAATAGCACCGCATTTAACGTGCTCAAGCAAAGACTTACAGTCAATTTTTGCAGAATTACATTTGGGACAACGATATCTAAGGCTTATTTGAGAAGACTTGCATTTGGGGCAAATAACTGTTGTATCATAAAATTTCTTCTCTAAAATTCCAGAATCACTCATCTTTCTAAGCATCATTTCAGATTTATCAATATCTTGAAAAATATCTTCAAATTCCTTATAATAAAATCCCTTTTTTGGATCAAAAGTAGGAATTATCTCCATACTGCTTTTGTGTAAGATTGATTCAATTACTTTTTGAACTGATGGATCACGAAATAATTTACGTCTTTCAATAGAACTCAACTAGAAATTTCTCCTAAATTATTTTTATCGGTTTTATATAAAAGTTTTTATGTGTGTCATAATTACTCTTTAATAGCGCGCTTTTAGATAAATTATAAAAATAAAGGATATATAAAAAAAATTTCTATAAAAATTATTGGGGCTTATATTTAAGGGCAAATAAGCTTTAATAGTAATAAAAGTTTTTTTGTTCAATATAAGTAGAAGAAAAAAATGAAAATATAACTCAATTAGTGTTAATAGATCGTCTGAAAATTTTTTGGAGGCTACATTTTTTTGAGAACTCTTATAATACTTACGATTCTTGCTATTTTGATCTTACCTCAAATAGGTTATGTTCATCCTCAAATTGAGGAAATATATGTCTCAGATGGCAATATCATTGAACTCCGAAATCTATCTTCTATTTATACTAATAATATAGTCGTTGAAAGAAATAGTACTCTGATACTGCGGAATATGGAATTACAATTGTCGGTAAGAGGAGAAAAAAATTATAACCTATCTGTTGATAACGATTCTTCCTTGATACTTGAAAATAGCAACATAATTTCCCTCGGTAATGAATCGATAATAAGGGTGAGCAATTCTTCAAAAATCATTGGAACCAAAGGTTCATCACTTTTGGGTTTCAACATATTTTCCCTTCAAAATTCATTAAATATTTCATTCACTGAAAGCAATCTTGAAATAGATTTAATTAATGGCACTACAGAAAATTTAATGCTTACCAATTCTAACTGTTCAAAAACAGCAATCAATGTTACATCTAGAAGAATCTTGCTCGATTCATCAAATATTGAGATACTGAATTTGGAAACAGAGGAATTGGAAGGAATGTTTGTAACGGCAAAAACTTTAAACTTTAACTGTACCTCAGCAACATTGACAGGGATATCTTCTGATGAAATGAATGTAAGTGCGATCGAAAGGATATCATTGTCTAGATCTAATATCGGGGATTCGAATTTATACAGTAGTGGAAATGTAACTGTTCTGGATTCAACTTTTGGGAATCTAAAAGTTGGGACTGGAGGTAAATTGTACAATGTCACAACACTAGAATCTCCACTTATCAGAGCCGGAGGAATGATATATGTATACGAAAATTCAACTTTAGAACGTTATTGGTATATGAAAGTTAACGTAACAGATATAACCGGTTTTCCAATTCCCGCTAAAATCGAGATATACGATCATTTAGATAATTTAGAAAATACGGTAGTGGCTAATTCTAAAGGTCTCTATTCCCAGCCCACATTGGCAGAGATTACGACTTATAATGCAACAACTTTTGTTGGCAATTATCGTCTAAAAGCATATTATAATCTAACTGAACAAGTAGGCAGGCAAGTTATGACTCTGGACACAATATCTACTGAAGAGAACATTCATCTGGACTCGAATATGGAAGCTCACCTTAAATTCTTTGATGTGATTTTAGGGTTGTCGCCAATTACGCTATCAGTAAATCCAAACACCGTTCTTGTAGGTGACACAATTACGATCAATGGAACTATTAAAATGCCGATTTCTGGGGAAGCCATAGAAATAATCTACGAAAAACCTGATAATACCACTTTGTCAAAAATAGCTAATACCGATGAGAGAGGCAAATTTATTACTGAAATCAAGCCCGACAAAGAAGGTCGTTGGATGATTCATGCGGATTGGATAGGTGGAACTTCCTACTTGGAAAATTCGGCAACAGTGAGCAGAAAAACTTCCTTCTTTGTGGAGGGGAGATTAGGTCCGTTTGCGATAATATTTAGAATTATGCCAATCTTCATCATAGTCATTGCGGTTATCATAGGAGTTGCATTTATCTTTATTAGGGCGAAAAGAATTGATATCAAATTACCTAGTTCCTGATCCCAAGATTAAATATACAAGCGAATACCTTATCAGATTCATTAATACATATTTATCCTGATCAAAATGAAGAACATAAAACGAATTGCATTTTCTACGTTTATCGTTTTTGTTCTCATCTTGAACGTGCCTCCACTACAAGAAGATATCATAGTAAATGCAGATACCGAAGTGACTCCATCGAAATCTTGGGGAGTCTTCTTCCATAGTGGGCTGGCTGTGAAGATATTGGTCCCAAGGGAGTTCCTCGAGGGATTCGCAGAGAATGACACTTCCTTCCTCAACTCCACCATAACAAATGATTATTTCTACTATCTTGTTTTGGATGAGGCCTCATACTATCCATACAAATACTACTCGCCTTACAGGGTAGAAGTACACAGTCCTGACTATGTTACGTTCTCTCCACCTCAGAAGGTATTCTTTAAAAATATCTTAGCCCCATCAATGGCAGGTACCTACAATTTCACCGTTTATACAGCAACAAGTCTCAATTCAAGTGGCTTACCGGACTTTAAAGGAGCAATAATTGAGAATTTAACAATACCTGTGAGTATGAGAGAGGATCCTGGCTTCATAAGCGGAATGATAGTCGACCCAGAATTCCAAGTACCAATAACTGCGGAAGGTATTATTTATGCCAAAGAGGTCAATACTGATAAGATGGCGATGGCATATGTCAATTACACTACTGGCTCTTTCAATATTACCGGTCTTTATGCAGGTGATTACCTTTTGTCAGGTTCGGCGAGCTATTGTAGCATTACTGGATATGCGTATATAACCACAGAATATAGTAGATTCATCAATATATCTAAAGCTGCAAACATAACCAATATCATCTTTCCACTCCAAAGAGGAGTCAAGATTGATGGATTCCTTAAATATTTTAGCGCAAGCTCACCAGGAACCCCAATGCGTTCCATAATGGATAACGCATGGTTTGGAAAGGCAGGCATACAATACTTGAATTACACTGTCGAGGCATACGACGAATATAATAATTTGGTCGCTGAATATGTTGGAATTTCTCAGGGAGATAAGACATGGGATCCTTATTGGCTGAACGGTACAAGATACTCAGGGTTTGGCCCTGGCTGGTATTCATTGAAAGTTTGGGCATTTGGATATGTTCATAAAGAAAAGGAATCTACATACATACCTCTTCCAGAACAGATCCAATCACAGAATATTTCCTTGGTAAACGGAGGCAGCATAACTTGTGTTCTTACCCTACCACAGACTCCTCGAAAATTAGAAGAATATATATCAGGAATGAGTTCCGGCGCCCTGTTAGGAGGTAATGTCCTTGCAGAGGCATATGACGAACAGGGAGTATTGAAAGGCGTAACATTGATGAACTACACTTATGCTAATGAGACGGTTGCTTACGCTGATGAAACCAAGATTCGTTTCTATATACTGGGCTTTAGCGACTTCTATAATAAGACCTACTCGGGAGTATGGATTAAGAAAGATTACGGTTTAGAAGACGGAGATTATTACATAAGGGTGTTTTTGAAAGGATTTCTTCAAGAAAAAGATATCAGAGTTACAATCACCGCAGGGAGTAATTCAACAGCAAGTATAAAATGCATACCAGGCGGGGTTTTAACGATTCTTGTCGAATCTGTTGAAATAAATCCATCGACCAAAACAGCTCACCCTTTGAATTGGACTTTTCCAGGAAGGTTTCTTAGGGTTTGGATGGATGGTTCATCTGCAGTTGGAAGAGGAGAGATTTTTGATCTGCATACTGATGATCTCCAACTTAATTGGACTACTCAGACTTATTGGTATAAAGTAACTCCTACAAATGCAACAATTTGGTACTGTGGAAATAATTGGTCATTAAGACACATAATTCATTATGGTGCGGTTCCATCAGCCCTTTCTTCTGGTGAATATTCGTTAAGAGCCAATACCTACGGATACATTCAAGAGAATTCTGCGATTGTTAAATTTGAAATACCTTCTGAATTTGAGTTGGCAGATATACCGACTATTGTAAGAGCTTATATTCGATTACAAAGGGGACCTGGAATAGAGGGCAGAATTATCTTTATGAGAGAGGATTTAAATGTGCAATTGGAAGAAAAAGTCTTCCTAAATATAAAGATTAAAGATAACTATGGCCGAATAAAAGGCATCCAGATAGGCACAGCAAAGCCAGGAGCTTACTTTTCGGATTTTTCTATTTTTGGTTACTATAACTATACACCTTCTGGTTATAAGCTCCCCACTCATTTTTATTATGTGACAGCATCTGGTTTCCGAGTAAAAGATTATGGAATGGAACCGAGTACCATTAACATTAAAGTGGATGAGGTAGGTTTCGATACTAGATTTTTACAGACAAAAGATGTGAAATTGACACTTGATACAGTCTATGAGATAAAATCGATATTTATGGAGATAGACGAGATGGGCATGGTTTTTGGGGTTGTAAAAGGGCGCAACTCAACAGATGGACTGATACCACTTTCATGGGTTAAAGTCTCAAGTGATGAAAGATATATTACTTCATTGGATGGTAATTTTAGACTGTTTCTAGTTGGAGGAACTCATACTATTGACTTCTCAATTCCTGGTTATTTGAGTCGGCAGAAGAATATTACTGTTCATGGAGCAGGTGCGGTTGATCTTAATGATGTTCTTCTCGAGCAATCAGGTCTTCCATTCTATTCTAGATCTGTGGAGATTAAAATTTTAATCCAACAGTCCACTCATAATGAAAAAGGAATAGAGTATATATTAAAGGCGGACATTGATTCAGAAATAATTGATCCAAGTTTAATTGATGTAATATGGTATGCTGATTACGGTATCTTCAATTCGACATATGGCAAATGTGTAAGCTTCATAGTCCCTGATGAAGCTTCTTTTGAAGATCAGACGATAATAGCAACTGCGTTTATTCCTGAATATGGGAAGATCGGGGACTCTTATGTTTTGAATACAGCTGAAATTCCTGAGTTTAATAATTTTACAGTTCCAATAATTTTTGCCATTTCCATTGCCTTCACTGTAGGCATTTTAAGGCGAAAAGAACATTTAATGATTTCTTAAGGTGCAATTTTAGTGATTTATTATATCGATTTTTTTTCTATAATAATTAGTTTTGTATTTTTAATATATGGTTCTTTTAGCGATATCAGAACAAGACAGGTTTCTAATATTGTATGGATTACTTTTCTCCCAATTGCCTTTGTTTTAACTTTATTTCGAATATTTCTATATCCTGATTTATTGGTAATCTCTCTACTTTCAATTTTAATAATAACAATAATATCAATAGTTATTTTCTACGGGGGAATCATTGGCGGAGCTGATTCAAAAGCCATTATTTGTTTGGGGTTGGCCATGCCTATCTATCCAGTTTTTATTAAAGAGTTCTATCATCCATTCTTTCCAATAAGCGTATTTATAAATTCATATGTAATTTCTTGTGGAATTTTTCTTTATGCAATTCTCAGAAATCTTAAATGGCTCCTGCTGAGAAAAGAGGAACTCTATTCCGGATTGGAGAGCGAATCTTATTGGAAAAAAATTCTTGCATTTATTTCTGGATATAAGATCGACTTATCTGATTACAATAATGGCAAACTTCACTACTTCCCTCTTGAAGAAATAAAGTCCGAGAGTGGTGTCAAACATAAAAATTTTAAATTTTTTCTAAGAATAGAACCTGAAAACAATAAACTTGTATACAATTCTATAGAAAATTCAAAGATGTTTAAATCAAAAAATATATGGGTTACTCCAATGCTACCCATGCTTCTATTCATCACATTAGGATATCTATTGACTCTTATCTTTGGAGATATAGTTTTAAGATTTGTATCAGCATTGTTCGGGATTTTATAATTGTTTTTTATGATGATCTGAACTTGTTTATAATTTTCCATCAATTGATATTTGAGAATTATTTTGATTAAAAAAATAAAATAATTTTTGGAACCTCTAATATAGAGATAGTTAGTTTTTTAAAAAGTAAAGATATATGAAATCTATCAGTTGCATACTTATATTTTGGATGGCAAATAATATTGAAATTTAAAAGAACAGAAACTGGAATACCTGGACTTGATGATCTGTTAATGGGAGGAATTCCTACAGGAAGAGTAGTGCTTATTATGGGTGGACCAGGTACAGGAAAAACGATCTTATGCGGTCAATATCTAATAAATGGCATAAAGCAGTTCAAAGAGAGTGGAGTATTTGTTACTCTAGAAGAAAGTACACAACACATACGTGAAGAAATGGTCCAATTTGGATGGGATCTAGGTAAGATGGAGGAGAAGAATAAACTAAAAATTGTTGATGCATCCCCATTAAGGCGGAATGCTGAAGAACAAAAATTAGATAAACTGTTAATTGGTGGAAGAGAATTCTCCATGGTTGGACTAATAGATGCAATTCAAAGGAATGTTAAAAAAACAGATGCCAAAAGGTTAGTTGTTGATGGCATGGCTGCCTTAATCTTTCAATTTCCAGAAGAAAATAAGAGAAGAACCGCGATTTTGGATCTAATTGACTCTTTAATTTCAACAAAAACAACTTGTTTAATTACTCTTGAACTAAAAAGTAGTGGGATGGAAAGAATATTACAAGCAGAGGAGTATCTTACAGATGGTGTAATACTTATGCAGACATACAAAATCAATAAAACTTTTTCACGTGTAATCCAAGTCGAGAAAATGAGAAGGAGTGAAATCGATCATCAACCCAGACCTTACAGGATTACTAACAGTGGAATAGAAGTATTCCCCAAGGAAGCCGTCTTTTAATTGACTGGTTTGTAATGTTTACTCTAAAAATTCTATGCAAAGGAACAACCACACAGCAGGCTGGGCAGACGCCTTATTATCATTTTTATGAAAAAATTCGATCCATATTAATTGAAATAAAATCAGTATTTTGAGGAATGTAAAAGAATCAATTAGAGCTTATAACAAGTTGTGCCACGTACAGAAGTTTTTATAGACTTAAAGTAGAAGTGAATTAGTTTCAATATTATCCTTCAATGGATTAACCTAAACAATAACAAATTTAAACATCTTAATATGCGAAAGAAATATTGTTAGGCTAATATCTAAACGCTTTAGATAATTGTTAGGCGGGTATATAATGAAGATATCGATGGAAGAGTTCATGAAACTTGAGATCGTAGTTGGCAAAATAATAGAGATTGAAAGAGTTCCAAAAACAGAAAAACTCTTCAAGGTCAAAGTGGATGCTGGGAATAAAGAAACTCAAGTCATAGCAGGCGGAGCTGAATTTTACGAACCCAAGGATCTCATAGGAAAGAAAGTGGTTTTACTGTTTAATTTAGAACCAAAAGTAATAAGAGGATTAAGATCAGAAGGTATGCTTTTAGCAGCTGATTTAAATGGAAAACCCTTTTGGCTAACTGTGGAAGAAGAGGTGCCAACAGGAACCAGGATCAGATAGAAGAATTATCCAGGTTTGACGGTAAAACATGAATTTTAAAAAAACAGAAAAAATTTTGCTAGGTATTATTTTTAGCCTAATCCTGATTTGTCATTTCAATTACGTTTTCGCTTCTGACGCAGTAATTAATTATGAAGAAAAAGATTATGCTATTGTTTCGATAAATTCAAATGTATATCAGAATTTTACATCTCTATCAGAGACTCAAATCTCAATCGATAATAATAATTTTCCAGAGTTAAAAACTCATTTTGAAAATGCCATTAAGAAAAAAACAAATAGTGCAATTATCGAAGATGTTCAATTAACATTAAAGCAAAGTGAAAATTGGATTAATGTATCTGGATCTTTTAAAGTAATGAACATATCTAATAAAGAAAGAGATCTGCTGAGAATTAATTTTACTTGGAAATCTTTTAAAATAGAAGACGCATTAGCAATTAAAGATTTAAGTTTCAATAAAATTGGATTATATCAATTCAATAATCTAATTGAAAAATATTCAGAAGTAATGAATGTTGAATTTTACTCCCCATTTTATACTCCCATATCTTTTGAAAAAGCCAATCAATTGCTCACAAATGCAACTATGTTGGACTTTGAACCATTGGAAGACCCATTGGAAAGATGGGAAAGAAGCTTCAATCGAAGTTCTCTAAAAACAGAATTTATCCTGGAACCGCGCCAAAGACTCTATCTTAGAGTAGAAGTTGTTGAGGAGAACATAACAAAGAAATATTTAATTCTGGATTCAATTGGTGCAAAAATTACAGTTCCTTATAATGCCTATGTAAATGATGACTTGGTGACACTTGAGGTTAGCTCGGGCGAAAGAGAATTCTATATGCTCGCGTCTATTGTAGTTCTTGCTATTGCTGGAATATCAGGATTAATAATAAGTCGAAAAATTGGATGATTTTTTATTTCATGCCTTAACTCTGTTTTTCATCATATTATCCAATTCTTCTTCATTAAAAATATCTTTGAACTCTTTCTTTATTATTGGTTTATAGATCTCTACCTCTTCATCACTCATGTACTGGAATTGATAGGGTCCATCGTAGGGGGAAGGTTTGCCTTCGCGCGTTATGTATTCTATATGCATAAACGGATCTCCTCTTTTAATAGTTATTGGCTGTCGGTTATTACTGAGGTTTACCAACTCAAGGGCCAACCTTCCTACAAAACCGCTATGCACCTTGGCGGCATTTAAAAATGATAGTCCCATCCTCCCAAATTTGCTTTTAGCCGTTAAATGGGCTACATAAGAGAGTGGAGTGAAAACTATCTCATTCGAGATTAAATTTATATGTTCAAGATATTGGAGGACGGTCTCCTCTCTCACGGTGAGAATGTAACCATCACCATCCAATAATCTTTGATCGAATGGATAAACGATTTTGTCTTTTTCAATGAGGTCATATAATTTATCTTTACCAATAATACACAAAGAGTATTCACCTACAAAATAAATTCAATCATTTTCTAATCTAATTGTTTCGAACATTAATTCCTTCTGCTCAATAGTATTTTCCATATCTATCCCAAGTAACAAAGTTAAATCTTTTGGAGTTTCCGTAGATATTGAGAAATCTGATTGAACTATTATTGGACTATGAATCATTATCTGAACTGGGGAGCCATTAATTTCGATAAAGGAGTCTTTGATGCTCAGAGATATTTGATCATAATCTCCAACTGGCAATCGAGAGTCTTGTGTAAGAATGTATTCATAATTTTCCGGCTTTGAAATATCAAGTGATTTTTTTTCGATATAGAGTTGGACCCAACCAGAATTATTTGAAGCTCCTTTAGAATGTACCCTTAATTCATCCAACAATACTATGAATTGCTCTGCATCAGAGGTATTTTCAAAGATTAATTTGACATCCAGACTTCCGTATACAAACGATGGATAAAAGGCTACATAAAACACTACAAGTAATAAAAAAATGGAGGAGAGTCTTCGTATCATCAGAAAATCCTTTCTCGAATTCTACAGAGTAGTAAGTTTCTCTAATCTATCCCAGTTTTTATCTACAAATTCTTGAATTTCTTGAATTTCGTTGGAGTACTCAGGTTTGAACAGATGTTTGAATCTTCCTTGAGCTTTTAAGAATTCTTCTACAGGAAGTGGATTAGGAACTTTGATATTAAAGGTATATTTTCCTTTATCAAATTCATATATTGGGAAGTATCTTGTTTGAGTTGCCAATCTTGCTAGCTTGAAAGTGTCTTTATCCTCATAACGCCAACCTCTCGGACATGGAGCAAGAATATGAATTACGGCGGGGCCATCCACATCCAAAGCTTTTTTCACTTTCGTTATGAAATCATTCCAATACGCGATAGATGCTGTTGCCGCAAATTCAATACCATGAGCTATGCTTATTCCGATTAGGTCCTTTTTCCACTCGGGTTTTCCAGGTATTTTTGTACCACCCCATGAAGTTGTTGTTGAAGCGCCATGTGGAGTTGCACCGGATCTCTGGATCCCAGTATTCATATAAGCTTCATTATCATAACATAAATACAAGAAGTTGTGTCCTCTCTCTAATGCGCCAGACAATGCTTGTATACCTATATCAAAAGTTCCACCGTCCCCACCAAGTGCTATAATATTTACTTTTCTCTGTTCAGAACTTCTTCTCCCCATTGCTTTGTATGCAGCTTCGATTCCACTCGCTGTAGCTGCAATATTTTCAAATGCAGTGTGAACCCATGGTACCAACCATGAAGTATAGGGATAGAGAGTTGTTCCGACTTCCATGCATCCAGTAGCTGTCGTAACTATCGTATTTTTTCCAGCCGCTTTCATCATCATTCTAATAGCTATTGACGGACCGCAACCAGGACATAGACGGTGACCTGGTAAATATAGTTCTTCTACAGGAAGGTCCTTTATCGCAACCATTTTTTTCAACTCCTCACTCCTAAATAGATAACAGGTTTCTTTACCTTCTTTTCCTTTTGAACTTCGAGAGCTTCTTCAAATATCGATCTTGTCATATTTGGAGTTATGTCCCTTCCTCCTAAGCCAGTGATCACATTGAATACTTTTAGGTCAATTTCCTCATTCTGCAAAATAGCCATAATATCATTGCATAATGGTCCAAATGGCGCCCCAAAACTAATGGCTCTATCAATTACGGCCAGTACATCTAAGTTCTTTAACGATGCCAATATCTCCTTGGAAGGAAATGGCCTGTATAACCAAGGTTTAATTACCCCTACTTTATTACCTGCCATCCTCATTTCTTCAGCTATCGAAATAGCTGTCCCTGTAACACTTCCAAGAGCCATAACACCAATTTCGGCGTCTTTCATTTCGTAAGTGTCAACTATGCCATATTTCCTACCGGAAAAATTCTTGAATTCGTCATTTACTCTTTTTACTACTTGAGGTGCTTTATTCATTGCTTCAACTTGTTGCATTTTTAATTCATAATAGTAATCAGGGTTGTTACCAGCTCCAACAGTCATTGGTTTTTCAGGATCTAGTAGATATTCTATCTTCTTTGGCGGTAAGAACTTCTTAACATCTTTATCGTCCAGCATATTCACATCCTGCGTTGAGTGGCTTATAGTGAATCCATCAAGGTTGACCGTAATAGGAAGTAGAATGTCTGAATTTTCTGCAATCTTGAATGCTTGAATGACCCAGTCATATGCTTCTTGAGCGTCTTCTGTATATATCTGTATCCAACCACAATCTCTGGAACCCATCATATCAGAATGATCTGCAAAAATATTTATTGGAGCGGATAATGCCCTATTGGCAATTCCCATTACAATCGGACACCTCATGCTCGAGGCCAAATACAATATTTCATGCATTAAAGCCAAACCTTGGCTTGCTGATGCAGTGAAGACTCTTGCCCCGGTAAGGCTTGCTCCAACGCTTGCAGACATTGCCGAATGCTCAGATTCTACACATACAAATTCGGTATGCACATCTCAATCCGCCACAAATTCATTGAATTTTTCTACTATAATAGTTTGAGGAGTGATTGGATAAGCAGCCAAAACGTCGACACTGCTTTGTTTAGCGGCATAAGCTACAGCCTCATCCCCATTTAGACCAACAATCTTACCCATCATCCTTCACCCCTTCACCATCTCAATACATTTAACAGGACATTCTGCCGCGCATATTCCACATCCTTTACATTGTTCATAATTTATTTCTACTCCCCCATCTTTTGTCCTATCTATCGATGGTTCCGGGCAATAGAGCCAGCAGATGTAACATTTAATACACTTTTCATGATCGATCACAGGTTTAAATGTCCTCCAGTCGCCAGTTTTGTAAACTAGTTTCCCAGGATCATATATATTTCCTGCAATCGGGACTTCTTTATAAGTTGGAAGTTTACTCATCATTCAATTACCTCTTCATGAGCCTTTTTTATGGCTCGGACATTCTTTTCTCCTATAGTCCCAGGAAAGCGTTGAGATACTGATTCGCATATTGAACTCAACGAAGTCAAGGATTCAACTTTCACTACTGCGCCCAGCATGGCGGTATTTGTAATAGGCCTTCCTAAGACATCTAAAGCAATTTTAGTCGCATCTATGGTATAAGTTTTAATATTTTTTAATCCTAACTTTTTTTCTAAATCACTCGGGGAAAGATCTGTATTAACAATCATTTTTCCTTCTTTTATTAAACCATCAGCAACGTTGATTGATTCCAGTAATGTTGGATCCAAAACGACAACCATATTAGGTTCGTATATTTGGCTATGAACTCTAATCTTTTTATCACTAATTCTTGTAAATCCGCGAATAGGAGCTCCTGTTCTCTCCGGTCCAAATTCTGGAAATGCTTGAACATGTTTTCCTTCGGACATTGCAGCTTCTGCCAAGAGTCTACTAGCAGTAACAACTCCCTGTCCTCCTCTCCCATGCCATCTTATTTCGTATAGCAACCGAAATTCCTCCATTAAATTTTAAACTAAGAAAGGTTTCGACTGATATTTGAATTTTTACTCTTGAAAAAGGCCAGAAAGCGAACTTAATATATTTAATGGTTATCATCGGTATTATTATCTAATTTTTAACTTGATAAAAGCAAAAATGTTCACTAGTCAATAGTTAAATTTGATTAAATAATCTTGAAATATTTTATATGTGGTCTCAACCTTTATCTTTCGAGAAAAAAGATCAATATAACAAGAAATGTGAATTACATTGAAAAATCACCTAATATTGCTATTTACAATATTTTTATTATTCTCTTCAGAGTATGTTTACTCTTCAGAGTCAAATACAGTCACACTTTACCCTGTTGCCGATTCTTGGGTCAGAGATAAAGCACCGAGCAATAATTATGGAGATAAAAGAATTCTTGAAGTTTATAATTGGAAGCCTGAGGGGGACGGAGGATCTACTTCCAATGCATATTTAATGTTTTATTTAGCCAAAATACCTCACAATACCACAATAGAATCGGCTAATTTGACTATATATATTCCGGATTTGGATGCCAACCTTACTGGAGAGATTCACTACTGTCCAGACTCCTCTTGGAAGGAGTTTGAAATAAATTGGAAAAACGCTCCAAATTTCAATGAAGATCACGTAAGCCGTATAGTATTGAATGAGAGCAAAGAGCTCTATTCTTTTGATGTGACTGAAAATCTCAATGAAGTCATGGATAAAGAGCTAAACAAAATAACATTTGTAATAACAGCCAAGGAGATACAAAATCTAAGAGGATTTTCGATCATTTCTAAAGAGGGGGGGTCGAGGGAGCAAATTCCAAAACTAGAAATAATTTATTCATTTTCCAAAAGAATGGAAGAAAAACCATCATTGAATAATCAAACTTTTACTGAGAATGAAACCTTTACCGAAAAGACATATTCTCCCGTAATCACAAAATCGGAGACAAAGACTCAACCTACAGAGAAAACGACCTCGACTCCTGAATTAAAAATTACTGAGACCGTAAATCAATCTTATTTGGAAGAAAATTACTTTACAATATTATTTGGAAAGCTTGATCTAATAACGATTTTCTCGGTAACTATCTTATTGGGAATTATTGCGATAGGCGTTATAACTAAATACGTCATTAAGCCAGAATTTTCATTAACTAAACTATTTCATACCAAATCCAAACGAGAAAAAATAGCACCCAAATCTTTAGAAGTTACTAACTGTAAGGATTGTGGTGAAAGATTAAGACCACTTAAATTTTCAAATAAGAATATTTGTCCGAATTGCCAGAAAGTCTATAGTCGAGACTGAACTCAATTGTAATTCTGTTTTATTTTTGTTGCCAAGATAAAATTGCATACAAAGATGCTGCCCAAGCAATTGCTAGAAATATCAGATAGAGTATGTGCGTACCTATTGGTTGTGAAAGTGTTTTTAAATAAATCGGAAAAAAGTATACTAATCCGATATGCAACCAGAATACATACCACGATATCTTTGAACAAAATTCATTGAATAACCTTATTGCAGATTTTGAGTGTTCTATCGCTCCTGAAATATTTAAAGAGAACGCGAAAATTGCGGGCAATATGAACACTATCAATTTTATTTGACTAATTTTTTCAACATGTATTGGAGGATAGTTAAATATAGCAGACAGTAGCATTCCAATAAAAATGGATGACACTAAAATATATGATTCCTTTAATTGAGTTATTGCATTACTGATATAGTATCCAAAAGTTAAACCTGCAATTGCAAAGATAAATAACACTTCACCTGGGATCAAGAAGGGTTCAAAATCGAAAAAATCCGGTACGACACTTCCCATATAGATAAGAAATAGCGCTCCGGTAATTCCCGCTATAATGGAACTCAGCAATCGTATCGATTTAGAATGAATCTGTTTGATTTCACCGGATATTTTTTCGTCAGAAAAGACTATACCACACTCTGGACAATATTGCTTATCTGTCTTACCAAGAGATTCTAACTTTTTTCCACATTTAGAACAGAAATCCAAATTTGATCAGATTATTATTTGTATTATTTAGAAGATAAAACATTCTATAATGCTTTAAAAGAGTGAATTATCTAGTACTATCATCAATCACCTATTGGAATCAGATAATTTTGAAGTTATTTGATAATTTTGATCCTAAAAAGGATCTTTATGACAGGATCTTCATATGCTTGCTCGCATTGGGCTTTTTACTGAGAATCATTTGGCTCGATAAGCCTGAAGGTTCATTGATATTTGATGAGAAGTATTATGTCAATATTGCAAGGATCATTTTGAAGCTTCCTCATGATCCAGACGTATATGAGGGTGCTACTTTAGGATTGGACCCCAATCAAGAGCATCCTTTTCTAGCAAAAGGGATAATCGCATTATCAATTTCATTATTGGGAGATAATGCTTGGGGATGGAGGATTCCCAGTGTTATACTTGGTACATTGTCTATATTTCTATTTTATCTGCTGATCAAGAAATTGTCAAACAAGAATGAATTAGCATTATTATCCGCCTTTTTGATGACCTTCAGTAACCTGATTTTTGTTCATAGCCGAATTGCGACACTCGATATTTTCATGCTCTTTTTTATGCTTTTGGGCTTCTATTGGTATTTTACAAACAAGATCTTTCTAAGCTCATTTGCTTTAGCTTTGTCTACTATGTCCAAATTAAATGGAATGTTTGGATTTTTTACAATAATCATATTCCATTTTGTTTTTTCATTCTTTGAATCCAGAAAGTATGGGAAGAAATTTAATTGGACAAAGACACTAAATTGGGTGGGAAGATATTCAATTATTTACTTCGTATCTGTATTCTTGCTATTTTTGTTGCTTGATTGGTTTTGGGTTGGATATAAGAATCCCTTTGATCATTTAGCTTATATCTATAATTACAATATGGCATTGACTAGAGAGGTGTTAGAAGATATCGAAAGCTATCCATGGCAATGGCTCTTAAATGAGGTAAGAATTCCTTATCTCATTGTTAATGTCGATGTATCCTCTGATAGCCAAGTGATCGAAACCTATACTTCAGTAGCATTTCAAGGCGTAATGAATCCATTTATCATATTTCTGGCAATTCCTTCAATCATCTATTCTGCATATACTGCGATAAAGATATACGATAAAACAGCTTTATTTGCGGTAATATTGTTTTCAACTATATATCTTCCTTATTATCCTGCATCCCTAATCAGCCATCGGATAATGTATTTGTTCTATTTTTTACCAACAATACCCAGTATTTGCATTGCGATTTCAAATATCTTTGCATACCAAAGATCACTTAGGATCATTTTCCTTATTTATGCAATCGCAGTCATTATTGGTTTTGCATTTCTTTTTCCCTTTAAAACATTTCCTTAATGAGGAAACATTTCAAAACCTCGTATTTTTTGCTAACACCATATCATTTTGGTTATGTTTAATTGATAGTTAATAATAATATATTTTTGGCGAATCGTTAATTGAGTGATGCTAAAGTAATCTCCTCAGAAGGTAGATTGAATATTAGGATACATATAACCCAATTATCAGGGGAGAGATTCTGGGAGATAGAAAATCCAATCCCCTCACAATTACATATAGCAGTAAATGTAAATCTATTAGGTGTTGAGAAAAGATCGGAGAATACTATCAAAGCACCATTCGTATTTACGATCAATTTTACACCATCAATTGCACAAATAAACATAAAGGGAAATGCACTGGCATTGGGTGAAATAAAAGAGATCGAAAAGATAGTAAAAGATCATAACGAGAAAAAAACTGCCCCAACTAAGATTATTCAAGCAATTACAAACATTACAATGGCAGAAGCAATAATAATATCGAAAGCTTTAGGAATTCCGCCTCCACTGCCACCAATAACACCTTCAACTACTAAAAATCAAAGAAAACCTGATGGCAGATATACAGCCTAAAAGGACCTTTACTCAAGATCATGGAATTTAAAAATTTCATTCATCTTATTCTTAATTTAATCAATATATAAATTGAGAGTGTTGCCATAAACATCAATAAAATATTTCCGGTTTGTAAATCCATTTCATATCCAAAAAGGGCTTTTTTAATATCTTCAGATGTCGTGGATGGTCCACAATTAAGTTCAATGATGTTTATCGATACTTCTTTCATCCATTCTCCATTCATTGTTTCTCTTGTTTCTAAAGCTATTGTACAATCCCTAATCAGAATAGTCGGATATCCAAGCTCATGCATTGCAATTATTCCGGTAGGCCTGAACATCATACAGATATTTGTGCAATACCCGGCATATAATAGAGTATCGATATTATGAATTTCTAAGATTTTCTTCAAATCTTCATACGCCTTTTTCTGAGATTCAGAACTTTCTTTTGCTGATGTAGTTAACACATACTCATTGTCTAGAGGTTTTATACTCTTGGACAATTCCCTTGAATGCGGAATGTGAATAATTAACACATCGTGACTATGTAAAATATCGACCAATGGAATTAACTTATTGTCGATATTGGCTTGAATTCTCTTCCATGATCCTTCATTTAAAGAATCATCATAATTCCAGGCGTCGATTATTATGAGTGCGGTTTTATTCAGATTTAATTTCCATGTCTTATAGAGATAGACATTATCTGTTTCAGACGTATCGTAACCTCCTGCTTGCTTAATATAACGAACCGGAAGATCGATGAAATTTATTTCTGCTTTGCATAGGCTGGAAAACATTAAAGTAATAAAAATGATTATCATGAATTTTTGGATTTTTTTAAACAAATATTCTCACTTATGAAATTACTCCATCTATAATTCGCACAAGTATAAATTAAAAAAATATTTAGAAAAAAATTATCAAATGATCTTATTATTATTTTTCAAGATCCGATAAGAAGTTTTTTCACGCCTTCAATTTGTTAATAATCCAAACCATTTTTTTCCCGAAATTTCTTGCTGTCGCAATTCCTTCTACATCTTCTTTGACTTTGCCTTTTTCTCTTCCAAATCCAATATTCCAGTATGTAGAACCAGGGACAATCATTCCTTGATGTAAGAAGAAGAATAAAAGCTGAGCAAAAGTGAAATTTTGACCAGCTCTCCTTGCAACGACAACTGGCCCACCTACTTTATTTTCGAAGAGCCTACCACTATAGACTGAAACGTAACCTGCCCTATCGATAAGAGATTTTATTTCAGGAGTTGCAGAACCAAAATATACTGGAGAGCCTATAACGATCCCATCAGCAGCAACCATTTTTTTAAAAATCGGGTCAAAATCATCTTCAATAATACATCTTTTTTCATCTTTACAAGCTAAGCATGCAGTACATGGATTAATTTTTTTACCAGCCAACCGGATTATTTCAGTTTCAAATTCATTCTCATTTTTTGCTTCAGTTAAAGCTGCTTTCACAAGGTATTCTGTATTCCCATCAACTCTAGGACTTCCAACAATTCCAATAATTTTGTTCATGTCACACATAACTCCAACAATGTTTAAGGACATATAAACTAGCGGTATAGCTAATTAATACTTTCATTGTTTATCCTAAAAGCTCTTTGAATCTTATTTTTAATATTTCTCTATCTTTCTCGGATAAGGGTTTATTTTTAAAAGTATCAGGTAATTCGGGAAGCTTTATTGGCTTTCCCCAAGTCTTTCCTTCCTTCTTTCTACCATACACATGAATGTGAAAATTCAATTTTCTTCCAGGTAACAAACCCCAATTTCCATTATTTTGAATATTAATCCAATCTGCTAGCTTTTCTTGAATAACAACTTTAGAAACTCTTGTTGCTAATTCAAAAGTCTCACCAGCCAATTCCGGATCATCCCAACTTTTCTCAATTTTTTCTTTTGGAGAGATTTTAATATGACATCCTTCATCTGGTCCGATGTGGGGATTCTCAGGGGTTGATACTTTAAATTTTTTATCTTCCCACAAAATCCAATTTATTTTCATCATACCCGCTCCCTACATTAAATTAGAAAAATTATAGAATATTTATTAAGGTTATTAATTGAACGAATGATATAATGTTGATATTATTGTTGAATTGAACAAGGGAGTATGAATTACATGTTAATGAATAAAGTTGCTCTTATCGGAGCGGGAATGACTAGATTTCATCACGCTTTACACAAAGACAAATCAAGCAGGGAACTATTCGTTGAGGCTTTTTTAGAATGCTTAGACTCTGTTGATAAAGGCATATCGCATAAAGATATTGATGCATTATTCATATCCGCGACAGCAAGCGAATTTTTTGAGCATCAATCACATACTGCATGCCTATTATCAGATTGGACTGGACTCAATCCAATTCCAGCAACTCGAATTGAAGCTGCATGCGCAAGTTCATCCGCCGCATTAGAAATTGGAGTATTCGCTATAGCATCTGGAATGTATGATATTGTATTAGTTGGCGGTGTTGAAAAGATGACTACATTAGAAGTAGATGAAATGACTTATGCACTGATGTCGGGTTTGGATCATCCATATGAATGTATTTTAGGAGTTAGTAATCCAGGTCTATATGCAATGATGGCCAACGCCTACTTTGAAAAATATGATTCATCTTGGGAAGAATTGACTTCCATATCTATAAAGAATCATCATAATGCTTCTATGAACCCTAAAGCCCATTTTCAATCTGAAATAATGGATATTGCAAAGAAAATATCTCAAAAGAAAGGACTTAAATTTGATAATGAAATGGACTTCTTAAAGTCTCCAACCAATCCATATATTGCGTATCCCCTAAGACTTTTTGATTGCAGTCCTGTTTCAGATGGTGCCTCTGCAATTTTACTCGCTTCGTCAAAAAAAGCAAAAAAATTCACAGATACACCAATTTATGTTACTGGATTAGGACATACATCGGGAACTATGTCTTTACATGACAGAAGATATTTAACATCCATTCCAGCATCTGTTGAAGCTGGAAATATAGCATATAGAATGGCCAAGATAGAGTCAAAAGATATTGATTTTGCAATGGTACATGATTGTTTCACTCCTGCAGAGATTATTGCAACAGAAGACTTAGGTTTCTTTCCAAGGGGAGAAGGAGGCAGGGCAGCTATAGAAGGAAGAACCAGAATCAATGGAGAAAAGCCAATAAACACTGATGGTGGATTAAAAGCTAAAGGCCACCCGATAGCAGCAACTGGAACAGCAATGTCATACGAAGTTTGGAAACAATTGAGGGGCGAAGCAGATAAAAGACAAGTAAATAACGCTGAAATCGGATTGATACACAATGTTGGAGCATCGGGTGGAACTGCAATAGTTCAGATATTTAGGAGGTAATGCTTTTATGAATTACACAAATTCATTTTCTGTTAAGGCTTTTTTCGATTACCTTAAAGAAAAAAGATTAATGGGAGTAAAATGCCTAAATTGTAAGAATCTTATGATTCCACCAAGACTGATTTGCACAGTATGTAAAAAAACGAACCTTGAGTGGTTTGAATTTGAGGGTGCTGGCGCTCTTGAGACATTTACGATTCTTCATGTTGCCCCTACTCCTCTAAAAGAAAAAGCACCCTATATTTTAGGGATAGTAAAGTTAAATGAGGGGGCTTTGATTACTGGACGAATAATCGGTATCACTTCAGATAAACCAGAAAAAATTAGGATAGGTATGAGTGTAAAAGCTGATTTTATTCAGGAGTCCGATTCTACACTCTTAGCATTTAAACCAAATAATTAATTTTTAAATAATTATAAAGAAAATATTGTGAAAATCATTATCTATTATCTAAAAAAATGAGTCTCACATACTCCAATAAGTTTAGAGAATAAGGAGAATCTTTATTAGCCATCTTCCAAATCTTTTTCCTACTTTTTAATGGAGAATATGTAAGAAGTGGGCGATAAAAAATTCAAACTTGTTTCAGATTATGAGCCAAAAGGTGATCAGCCAAACGCGATTTCAAGTTTATCCAATAGAGCAGCAAAAGGATTACAAAAACAAGTCTTGAAAGGAGCAACTGGAACAGGAAAAACATATGTGATAGCACATGTTATAGAAAATGTGCAGAAACCTACTCTCGTTATTTCGCACAATAAGACGCTTGCGGCACAGCTTTATGGTGAGTTTAAAACATTCTTTCCAAATAATGCTGTGGAATATTTTGTCAGTTATTACGATTATTATCAACCTGAAGCGTATATCCCCCAAACCGATACATATATCGCAAAGGATGTTTCAATAAATGAGGAGATCGATCGTTTAAGGCATTCAACTACTCAATCCCTTCTAATTAGATCTGATGTTATAGTCATAGCTAGTGTTTCGTGTCTGTATGGCATTGGCGCTCCAACCGAATACTTGAAAGCTACTTTCAGAATTACCAAAAATCAATCGGTAAAACGTAATGAGTTATTAAAAAAACTTGTAAAAATGTTTTATGAAAGAAATGATCTTGCATTGAGTAGAGGGAAATTCAGGGCTAGAGGAAACATAGTTGAATTTTGTCCTGTAAATCAAGAGAATGTCATCAGAATAGTCTTGTCAGGCAATAAAATTCAAGAAATCTTGTATCTTGATCCTGTCACAGGAGTTGTAACAGAAAAAAAGGAATCTACATTAATATTTCCTGCAAGACATTTTGTAACTCCACCCGAAAAATTGGAAAACATCCTCGATTCTATAGAAAAAGAGCTCGACGAGAACTTGAGAGATCTTAATATAGAAAATAAATTATTAGAAGCTCAGAGACTCCTACAAAGGACCAAATATGATATCGAGATGATCAGAGAGGTGGGTTATTGCACTGGCATTGAGAACTATTCCCGACACTTTGATGGTAGAAAAGCTGGTGAGCCACCAAATACAATAATTGATTATTTTCCAAATGATTTTCTGACTATAATAGATGAATCTCATGTAACCATTCCTCAAATACAAGGGATGTTTGGAGGAGATCTTTCAAGAAAGAATATGCTCATTGATTATGGTTTCAGACTACCATCAGCAAGAGATAATAGACCGTTGACATTTGAAGAATTTGAAGATAAAATTAATCAAATCATATTTATGTCAGCAACTCCTGGAGCTTATGAGTTATCCAAAAGTCAGCAAATCGTGGAACAAATAATCAGACCAACTGGACTTGTTGACCCTGAAATAATTGTAAAGCCTGTAAAAGATCAAATCAAAGATTTAATCGAAGAGATAAAAATTCGTATAAAAAGAAATGAAAAAACTCTCGTAACAACCCTTACAAAAAAAATGGCTGAAAATTTATCACAATATGTTTTGGATCACGATATAAAAGTCCATTACTTGCATTCTGAAATAGATACCTTAGATAGAGTTAGAATACTAAAAGATCTTAGAACAGGAGTTTATGACGTAATTGTTGGTGTAAACCTTCTGAGAGAAGGGTTGGATCTCCCCGAAGTATCGTTAGTTGCTATTCTAGATGCCGATAGCGAGGGTTTTTTAAGATCAGATAAATCCTTGATTCAAACAATAGGAAGGGCATCAAGAAATGTCTATGGTCGCGTAATTATGTATGCTGACAACATAACTGGTTCCATGAAAAATGCCATCGATGAGACAAATCGAAGAAGAAAAATTCAGCTTAATTATAATGATGAACATGGAATCATTCCTGAGACCATAAGAAAAGATGTTAGAGAGATAATCGCAAATATTGATTCATCAGCTTCAAGTAAAGAAACTAAAAAAGACCGCTTTAAAGCTAAGATCAAACACGTACCAAAATCAGAATTAAATGCCTTAATTGCAAACTTGGAACAAGAAATGTTTGAATTCGCATCTAAATTGGAATTTGAAAAAGCCGCTGAAACTCGCGATAGAATAAGGGAATTAAAAAGGACTGGAGCTTAATGGAAGATAAACTAATAATAAAGGGCGCCAGAGAGCATAATCTGAAAAACATTACCGTCGAAATTCCAAAATATAAATTGGTGGTTATAACCGGTCTTAGTGGTTCCGGAAAGTCGTCCTTAGCATTCGATACAATATATGCAGAGGGGCAAAGAAGATACATCGAATCTCTTTCTGCTTATGCTAGACAATTCCTAGGTCAATTAGATAAGCCAGATGTAGATTATATAGAAGGTTTGTCACCTGCGATAGCTATCGAACAGCGTTCGGCTTCAGCCAATCCTAGATCTACAGTTGCGACAACCACTGAGATTCATGACTATTTAAGATTGCTTTTTTCCAGAATTGGCAAACCTTATTGTCATCTATGTGGAAGAAAAATTGAAAAACAGACAGTAGAACAGATTGTTGATAAAATTTTTGATAGGGAAATGGGAAATAAAATAAAAATTTTGGCTCCAGTTATTAGGAGCAAAAAGGGAGAATATCGGAAGTACCTCCTTGATTTTTATAAAATGGGTTTTATCTACGCTCGTGTTGATGGAATAACTATTCAAACAAATGAGGAACTTTCACTAGAACGATACAAGAAACATGATATTGAAATTATTGTAGATGAACTTCAAGTGACAGTTGAAGAGAAAGATAGAATTGCCGAATCTATTCAAACTACGTTGAATCTCACTCAATCTATCGTATTAATAGAATCTAAGAAAGATGATCAGCTTTTTAGTGAGAAACTTGCATGCCCTAATTGCGGCACAAGTATAAATGAACTTGAACCTAGAATGTTTTCTTTCAATAGCCCTTATGGCGCATGTATAGAGTGTACAGGGTTGGGAGTTAAAATTAGGATGGACCTGGATCTTGTGATTCCTGATAAAAACAAGACGATAAAAGAAGGCGCTATTGAACCATTTTTTGGACCAATAGATAGATGGACGTTATCCAGATTTAGGCCCATTGCTTTGAATTACGGTTTTGATTTCGATACTCCTATTAAAAATCTTAGCAAAGAGCAATTGAACATTCTCCTTTATGGAACTCAAGGGGCTTACGAATATAGTAAATGGGAGGGAATATTAAATCTTCTAGAAAGAAGATATAGACAGACCAATTCAGAGAGTATGAAAGAATGGTATGAAAAGTTTATGAGCGAAATTCCTTGTCCTAGTTGTCATGGCGATCGCTTAAGGAAAGAATCACTTGCGGTCAAAATAAATGGGATGAATATTGCAGATATTTCGAAAATGCCGATAACAGATGCCTTAAAATTTTTTAAAAAATTGATACTTTCTAAAAGAGATCAAAAGATAGCTAATCAATTATTAAAAGAAATAAATGAAAGATTGGGTTTTCTTCAAAATGTAGGACTTGGATATATCACCTTAGAAAGAAGAACGAACACGCTATCTGGAGGAGAAGCGCAAAGAACCCAGTTAGCAACTCAAATAGGATCAAAATTAACTGGCGTTTTATATGTACTTGATGAACCTAGCATAGGATTGCATCCAAAAGATAATAAAAGATTATTAGATATTTTAAAAAGACTCAGAGATTTAGGAAATACTATTCTTGTAGTAGAACATGATGAGGATACCATAAAAGAGTCAGATTTTGTAATAGATTTGGGTCCAGGTGCGGGTTTGGATGGGGGGAAAATAGTAGCAACAGGAATTCCAGAAGCAATAATCAGAAATAAGGATTCTATTACCGGCAAATATCTTTCTCATCAGTTATTCATCCCTATTCCAGTAAAAAGAAGAAGAGGTAATGGGAAGCTTATCAAAATTATTGAAGCAGAAGAAAATAATTTAAAAAACGTTGATGTTGAAATCCCTCTTGGAGTTTTTACTTGCATAACTGGAGTCTCAGGTTCTGGGAAAAGTACATTGCTTAATGACATATTGTATAGGGCTCTAGCACAAATATTTCACAAATCAAAAAACAAACCTGGTCGTTTCAAAAAATTAATTGGAGTAGAAAATATAGATAAAGTGGTTATCATAGATCAATCCCCGATAGGTCGAACACCCCGAAGCAATCCTGCAACGTACATAGGTGTTTTCACTCCAATAAGAGAATTATTCGCCAAACTTCCTGAATCAAAAGTAAGAGGCTATAAACCTGGAAGGTTTAGTTTTAACGTTAAAGGAGGAAGATGTGAAGCTTGTAGAGGTGCAGGCACAATTAAGATGGAAATGCATTTTTTACCAGATGTGTATATTCCCTGCGATGTTTGTAAAGGGAAAAGATATGGAAGAGAGACGCTCGAAATATTATATAAAGGGAAATCTATCACTGATGTTCTTTCTATGACTGTGGATGAGACTCTAAACTTTTTCAAAAATATACCGCAAATACAAAGAAAATTACAGACCATTGCTGATGTGGGTCTTGGTTACCTAAAATTGGGGCAAAGCGCCACCACACTCTCAGGCGGTGAAGCGCAAAGAGTAAAGTTGAGTGAGGAATTAAGCAAAATCAGCACTGGTAGAACCATGTATATACTTGATGAACCGACGACAGGATTGCACTACGCCGATGTCCAGAAGTTACTTAATGTTATCCATAGACTTGTAGATTTGGGAAATACAATATTAGTCATAGAACATAATTTAGAAGTTATCAAAACAGCCGACCACATAATTGATTTAGGTCCAGAAGGAGGGGATAATGGAGGCTATATAGTTGCAACTGGAACCCCAGAGGATATTGCAATGGCAGATAACTCATATACTGGCCAATATTTGAAAAAAATTTTTCAACAATTCTTGATAGAAGACGGGAAATGGAGTGAAGCTATCCATCTTTCTAAAGGAAAATGATCACGATGGTGAAAGTTAGGACTACAGAGTCGATAATAAGCAATCTTCCTGAAAGGACTGGCGTTTACATATTTAAAAAAGAAAATTCAATACTCTATGTGGGCAAAGCATCAAATATAAAAAAGAGAGTGAGGGGACATTTTCAAGCTTCAAAATCAAATAAAAGAGAAAAAATGATCATAGAATTAGTAGAAGGTATAGATTATATAATCACCCAAAATGAGACAGAAGCTTTAATTGAAGAAAATATTTTGATAAAAGTACATAAACCAAAATTCAATATAAGATTAAGTGATGACAAGACATATCCTTATTTAAAAATCGATCTTAGTTCTTCCTATCCCTGGCTTTCCATAACTCGAAGGATAAAGAATGATAATTCAAAATATTTCGGGCCATATAGCGATGTTGGAGCGATGAGAAATGCTTTAAAGATCGTACGAAAAATTTTTCCAATTAGAATATGTCAAAAGGAGATAAAACCGCAGAAAGCAAGACCTTGTCTTTATCATCATATAAATCAATGTTGTGCACCTTGCTCAGGAAACATATCCAAAAAAGAATACAACGATATAACACACAAACTTATTCTCTTTATGGAAGGTAAGAGAAACGAAGTTATTCAAAAATTGCATTCAGATATGAATGAAGCCTCCAAGAACCTTAATTATGAAAAGGCAACGGTTATCCGAGATCAAATCAAAGATATTGATAAAATAATTCAAGAGATTAAAGTAGTTTTACCATCATATGAGAATCTTGATGCTATTGCTATTGCGAAAGACAAAGAAAGATATTGTGCTCAAGTCATACAAGTCAGAGAGGGGAAATTATTATCTTCTGAGAGTTTTGATTTAAAAGGAAGCGCACGCGCAAATGAGTCAGAAGCATTAGAATCGTTTCTGAAACAATACTATTTAAAAAGAGCAATTATTCCAGAGAAATTGATTATAAACAAACGAATAAGTGATTCTCAAGTTATTTCAGAATGGTTGAGTAAAAAAAATGGTAATAAAGTGATTATAACGCGACCATTAAAAAGAAAAATGAGGGGAATCCTCGATATAGCAGTAGATAATGCCAAAACCTACCTCAATCAACTTAAATTGAAGAGAGAGAATGTAACCAAGACTTTAAAACAATTAGAGAGAGATTTAAGCCTCAATATATTTCCGAGAAGAATTGAATGTTTTGATATATCAACATTAGGTGAAAAAGAAGCTGTTGGATCAAAAATAATCTTTATAGAAGGATCCCCCCATAAGAGGGGGTATAGAATATATAAAATTAAGACTATCACTTACCAAGACGATCAAGCCATGATTGGTGAGATAGTTAAAAGAAGATTTAGGAGATTATTAAAAGAAAAAGAAGAACCTCCAAATTTAGTTTTAGTTGATGGTGGTTTGGGACAAGTCCGTGCAGCAAAAAAAGTAATAGATGATTTAAGCATAGATATTCCCATTATTGGTTTGGCGAAAAAATTTGAGCATGTATATTTCCCAGATGGTAAAATGTTAAATTTGGATAGACAATCAAATTCAAGTCTTTTACTCCAACAGATAAGAGATGAAGCGCATCGATTTGCAATTAAATACCATCGAAAAAGAAGAGATAAGATCTAAATAAGAGCTAAGAGAAATTCATATTTGAAACTATTTAAAGCATATTTCTTCTGAATCAACATATACAAAATTTAGAGGGAATTATTTGGTTGGGATTAAAAAAGGAAATATCCGCATCTCTGAAAAGATTTTCAGAATTCTGTTAATTAGTTGCGGAACTTTTTTTATAATAATTGGATTTATAGGAATATTTCTTCCTCTTTTACCAACGACGCCTTTCCTATTATTAGCAGCTGCTTGTTACGCAAGAGGTTCAAAAAAATTTTATAATTGGCTCATAACAAACAGATGGTTTGGAGAATATATCAAGAATTATCGAGAAAAAAAAGGGATTCCGATTAAAACAAAAGTTTTTGCAATTTTAATATTATGGATCACGATTAGCTATTCAATATTCATTATGGATATTTTTCTGATTAGAATAATCCTAATCATTGTGTTGACTGGAGTAACATTTCATCTGCTGACTATTAAAACACTGAAGGTTATATAATTCATTATAAAGGATTAATAGAAGGTCATGAAATATTTTATATATATTCCAACAATTCTAAATGATAGTAGATTATAGAAATTTGTAAAGATCAGGGGGATTAATTTTGGTAAAGAAGGAACCCATTTGGAGAAGAGGATTATTGGATCTAGCAGCTGCCTTCTTTTTAATAGGAGGAGTGGTAAGCCTTATGAGCATAATAATGATGGTGCCTATCAGAACAGTCTATCCTTTCAAATTGAATTCTTCAATTAGCTTCGCTCTCATTATTATTTTGATAGTTGGAATAATTTGTGCCATCCAAGCTTTTGAATGCTATAAACTAACATCTAATAGAATGTTGATTAAGGCAGGAATAAGAGGAATTGTTATAGGCGCGATTTTGTTAAGTATAGGATTGATGTCTGGCTCAGAAATTAAAGCTCAAATGGTAACTGCAAGTGCTATTTTGATTCTGGTGGGAGGAGTCATTAACTACATATATCGGGAATAATTTTTTTCTAAACCATAGAAAATGACAATAACGGCCTGAGTTAGTTAAATCATAAAATATTTCTTTTTTTAAAGGGAACTTACAATCCTGAGATATCTAGAGGAAGTATTTTTTGAGTAAAAAAAGAATCACTGTTAGAAGTCTTAAAACCGATGTGGTCAATGCAGCAAAATGGATTTATCGCAAAGGTTTAGTTGATATTGGAGAGGGAAATGTTAGTACCCGTATACCTTATAAGAATGAACTTTTAATAACTCCCACTTATAACGACTATGAAAACCTTATCGAAAAAGACATAGTTCATCTCAGATTTGACGGAAAGCAATTAAATAAAAATAAGAGCCCATCAACCGAGTTCAGATTACATGTTTCGATATACAAAGCACGACCAAAAGCACAAGTAGTAATTCATACCCATTCTCCTTATGCAACAATGTTATCTGTAATCAAAAAAGAGATACCAATTCTGATGGAAGAAATGGTTATCTTATTGGGTGGAGACATAAAAATTTCTAACTTTGAATTAGCTCATACAGAGAAAATTGGAATAAACGCGATTAATGCGATGGATAAAACTAATGCTATTCTTTTAGCCAATCATGGAGTATTAGTCTGTGGTCGGAATATCGATTTATCACTCAAAGCAGCAGAATTGGTCGAAAAAATGGCTATGATATACTGGGGATCTTTGCAAATTGGAAAACCTTTTGAAATTCCAAAAGAAGCATTTATTAAATTTTATGAAGATTTCAATAGTAAATTTAGCACTTATTAATTTCTTTCTTTACTACACATCTTTTCATAAAATAATTGAAGAAATTTAATAGAAATGGGTTCCATATTGCGCGTGATTTTACATGTAGATTTAGATTATTTTTTTGCACAAATAGAAGAGAATTTGAATTCATCATTGAAAACTAAACCTTTAGTAGTATGCGTTTATTCAGGTCGAACTGAAGACAGCGGTGCTGTAAGCACATCAAATTATTTAGCAAGAAAATTTGGTGTGAAATCAGGCATTCCAATTTATCTAGCAAAAAAATTGTTAAAAGGCAAGGATGCGATATTTATCCCAGTAAATCATGAGCTATATGAAAATGTTTCCAAAAGAATCATGAGTCTTTTAAAAAATTTTGCAGATAAATTTGAACAAGTTAGTATTGATGAAGCGTTCTTAGATGTTACCAAAAAAACAAATAATAATTTTAAAAGGGCTTATTCTTTTGCCAAATCTATAAAAAATGAGGTATTAAAGAAAGAAGGGCTTACTTGCTCAGTTGGAATAGGGGCGAACAAATTAATCGCCAAGATTGCTTCAGCACAAAAAAAACCTGATGGACTTACTTTAGTAACGGCTTCTGAGGCCGTACAATTTCTGTCTAATTTGCCAGTCGAGAGGCTTCCTGGCGTGGGAAAAAAATCAAAAAAAATTTTAGAAAATGAAAGAGTCAGAACAATTGGGGACTTAGCTTCTTATGATAAAAATAAATTAAAAATGATTTTTGGAAATAAAACTGGAGAGTATTTCCATAAATCTTCAATGGGCATAGATGAAGAACCTGTTAAAGAAGAAGAACCCAAACAATTCAGTAGAATAGTAACTTTAAAGGAAGATACTATTGATTTTCAATTCATAGGTCCAATATTACGAAATCTAAGTAAGGAATTATGGTCAACAGTTAACAATCAAAATTATATCTTTAGATCGATTGGTATAATAGTTATAATAGAAAATTTAAAATCGTATCTAAGGACAAAAACTCTTTATCATGCAACAAATAATCCAGAGATAATTTATGAAACTGCTTCAGAATTATTATTAGATTTAATAAAAAGGATTGCTGAACATAAAATAAGAAGAATTGGTGTGAAAGTATATAATTTAGAAAGAAATTTAGATCAGAAATCCCTTAATGGCTTTTTCTAATTGTTAATTTAAAAATTTTTAAATCTTACTTTTCCGTTATTGAATTTTATAATTTCTTTAGAAGATAGACATTAGTTCATTTTTAATATGATTTATATAATTCGAAAGGTTCAAATGCTGTGATATACTGTTAAATATGTCAAAAATGGTGAATGTATATTGAGTTATATATATGTAGAAAAACCACCTAAGAGGATAGTGTGCCAATCACCTCCTGAATCGCAGATTTGCGTTCCTCCACCAAGAACAGTGGTAGTCCAAGATCCTCCGATCGAATATATTTATCAGCATCCTCCGGTTGAATATTTGGAGCCATCACCTCCAGATGTCTATTATCAACCACCTGCTGAAGAGTATATGATCGAAAAACCTCCTATGAGGTACGTCTATCAACCCCCAGCTGAAGAATATTATGTTCCTCAGCCACCAGAACATTTCATGGTAGAATATCCGCCTCAAAAGATTGCGGTTATTGCAGAGGAGTACTAGCAGGGGCTGAACAAATCTGTCATTCTTGCGGAGTATAGAAATAATTCTTTAACCCCACTTTTTTATTTATAAAAATATTTATTATGTATAATTCAAAATCAATGATTTAGCGTACGCGCTAAAAAATTGAGTGGCGTTCTAATTTCTAAGAGACGCAATTTCTATTTTTTTGTTTCACTAATATCTATATTGCATTTGTTGGTATGGATACTGATATACTGGATAATTATACTGAGGAAGATATCGATATTGGCTTGGAGAGTACTGATGTTGGCTTGGAGAGTACTGATATGTTGGGTAATATGATTGTGGAAGAGCGCGTGCTCCACCATAGATGCCAGACATCCATCCTCCAGGCCTTGTCCAATAAGCTCCCAGAAGGCCTCCCATCAATAATCCTGCAAACAATCCCATTTTAGAATCACATCCATTATTACATTTGTATAATAGATATTAAAAAGAATTTCTAATCATCAAATTTGATTTTGTAATTATAAAAAGGTAAATAATTATCTTGCACCAGCGCCCCCTCCTCCGAAGCCCCCACCTGCTCCAAATCCACCACCACCAAATCCTCCAGCACCGCTTCTACCCTTGGCTTGACTATATGGAGTTGCACTTGATATAGGTCTTACAAACAACGGCATTATTGGGATAAATTTTACTTCATCAAGAGGAATTTTCAACTCTTCCATCACTTTTGCAACTTTTTTGCCTACACCAAGCGAAGTACCATAAATAAGCCATACACCCCACATAGAAAGGTCTTCAGGAGCATATTTTTTTATTAGTGCTAAATCTGAAAGAAACTTTTTAAAAGAATCCCATTCAAGTTTTTCTCTATATGTCGAGCCTTTCCATTTTCCAAAAAGTGTAGAAGGGAATGCTATAGCTATTATGGATTGAATAGTGATTAAAATTGAAGTAATTCCCGCTTGTTTAAGGACCGAGCTGAAATTTGATAAAACGAAGAAAAGTAAGAAAGAGGCTATCAGCAAGACGATCGATATCAATAGGAGTGGAACAGGTTTCATTCTCCCATTTACGGTGTAATTTGAGGCCATTTGAGTATCAGCTCTACGTGTAACATACGATAGATCGTTCTTCAGTTTTAATAATCTAGGTTCGTATGTTGAACTTGAGGATAATTTCTTTGCTAATTTCTTAGTTTCACTTGTATCAATAATTCCATTTTTAGAAACAGACCTAAGAAAATCAATTACCCTTTGTTCGTAATTATCTAATTTTTCTTGATTCAATATTTGAATTGTTAAACCTTTATTTTTAGTTTGAATATTTATTTTCTTTCTTTTATGTAAATCGAGAAGAGTTGCGTAGAAACCATTCTCGTCAAAGTCTATGGCATCGCTTTTGAAGATTAAATTTACAATCCAAGGTTTTATTTTATCGTTAGGTACGAAGCTCAAATACTTTGGTATTGTAAATTTCTTTTCTTTCCCATAAAGTAAATATATTAAGACAAAGATAAATGGGGAAGAAATTGCTAGAATTCTGGATATTTGTAGCAGACTTTGAGCTAGATAATATTGAAGTAAATAAAAATTATTGGTCTGAATTGTTGGCGTGCTCACATCATCAAATTTCTTTGGAAATCCGTCAAGAATATTTAAGACGTCTTTTCTCAGCAACATCTCAATTTCTAATAACTTATTTTTTTCTACGCTCCCTTGAATAATAATTTTATTCTCTTGTTTCGATACGCTCAAAGAGGGGGGATGAGCGTAAATCTTAACAACATTATCTGAACCTTCAACAATTATATTGACTTTTTTATATACTATGTGCTTATCAGCAAGTTTTAGATTAAGATGACAAATACTGTCATCATATTCAATCGGAGGGCGAATTTTAAAAGTATAACTCATGTAATATTTTCCAGCATCATACATACCTGGTTTGTAGAATCCTAATTCGTTTTTATAGGCTAAAGCGTGAATTTCGTTTTGTATGTCGGTCATATAAACACGTTCTCGTTGGTCCTCAAGCCATGTAATTCCTTGATAATTATTTAAATAAAAAACTAAATTGGAAAGTGAATTATTAAGACGGGATAAATATTGTATTGATGGTTGATCAAGTTCTGTCATTGATAATGGAGCATCCCAAACCCTGTATAGCATCTTATATTTATCCGATACTTTGACATTATAGTAATAATCCTCTACAAGAGTCCCATTTAGGTAAAATGTGGCATCATATCTATCTATCATAACATCATCATCTGTCACAGAAGGAAAGAAATTAATTAGAGTTAGACCTGAAGTGCCTATCACAAGTGTTAGAAGAGTCAATAAAATTATTTGCCTTAGTTCGGCCAAGATTTAGCCCTCAGAATTCAATGCTTGGACGTCTTTCTACTTCTTCTTCAAATTGCAAATACTCCATTTTAGTAAGAGCTATTAACCGAGCTACAAACTTTGATGGAATCGTATCTTGCATTATATTGTATTGTTGGACTATATTGTTGTAAGTATATCTTTGTCTTCCAATCTCACCTTCAATATCTTTTACGGAACCCATCAGATTAGTAACTGTATTGGAAGTTTTTAAATCTGGATAACTCTCAGCTACTGCAAGTATGTTTCCCAGAATACCACGAGATTCTCTATCAACCTCCCTTAAACCTTCAGCGCCCGTTTTGAAAACTCTTGACCTTAAACTCGTAACTTTTTCAAGAACCTCTCTTTCAAATTTAGCATAGCTTTTAACTGATTCTACTAGTTGTTCGATCATGTCGAGTCTTTTTTTCATTGCTACTCTAACTTGTCCCAAAGTTGCTTCAGCCGAATTTTTTAAGGTAAAAAATCTATTGTACGTAAGTATAAAAAACCCAATAAGACCTAACGCAATAGCTAATGCTAAAATACCAATAATTAGACCCAATACCATAATTTATCACATTCAAACATTATCATATCATAGTGTTTAAATTTTTTATTATTTTAAAATAAAATTTAAAACAAACACGTGCGTGTGGAAGGATTATGAAATAAGCGTAGCATGTGATAAAAGAATTCCTATTGTCATAGCCTAATGTTTAGCGCGCGCGAATAAAATAGAATTAAATTTAATGTATTGTGCCTAGATTATTATAACAACACTCATATTTTTATTACTTTGAGTATGAAAATGATGAAATATGATCATAGAATGGATTATACTTTTTAGTTTATTGGGCAGCATCGGCGCAATAATTACAGCAGCTATCTTTCTTTTATTTCCCGAAAGGGTACAGAAAGTTCTCATCCCATGTTTAATTTCATATGCAACAGGAATACTTCTTGCCGCCGCATTATTAGGCCTAATTCCCCATGCACTTTCCAATACTTCCTCACAAAATATTCTATTTACCGTGCTAATCGGAATCATCTTGTTCTTCCTTCTCGAAAAGTTGATGATCTGGCGTCACTGTCATGAAAAAGAATGTGAAGTGCATAAGGTAACCGCACCTATGATTCTTTTAGGAGATTTTTTCCATAACCTTACAGATGGATTTGTTATTGCTGCAAGTTTCTTATCATCATTTCCTGTCGGCGTAGTTGCAGGTCTTTCTATAATTGCTCATGAAATTCCTCAAGAAGTAGGTGATTTTGGTATACTTCTGCATAGCGGGTATAAGAGAAGAAAAGCTCTCTTGTTGAATACTTTATCTGGTTTGAGTACTATACCTGGGGCTATTTTGGCTTATTATGCCTTAGAGTTAATACAGGCTGCTGTTCCATACGTTATGGCAATCTCTGCATCAAGCTTCCTTTACATTGCTCTAGCTGATCTGACACCAGAATTACATCGTAGCATTAGGTTATGGGACGCTGTTAGACAAATTGTTCTATTGCTGGCTGGAGTCATGACGATTACATTAATACTTCAATTTCACCCTTAACTTAGTCAAAATGCGAGCATAGTCTTTTCAAGGTTTATTTGAGTTCACCATTCTAGATTGATAAAAAACAGTAATAACACACTTAGTTTTCACATTAAATTATTGCGCGCTCTATAAAACATTAACCATTTTAATCCTTTATTAGCTGATGGATAAATTATCTTCCAATAATCTAAAAACGATTTCTTTATGGTGAAAATGGCGCAACTCAAGCTCTCAAAGAATTCAACCGCGATCAGAATTCAAGAATGCTTCCAGTTCGAATTGGCACGCAACGTTCTTCAAAAGAGTTTAGAAATTGATTGATTGCCTCGGTACTCGTGCAATGGCAGGGATAAATTGAATCGAAGTTTATCCTAGATAATTCTTTCACAGTTACCATAATTTTTTTACGATCGGACTTTCCTAAGTGCATTCCTCCGATGATTGCGTGAACTTTTTTAATTCCGGTTAAATCCTGTGCATGTTTGATAATGTTTACAATTCCGAGATGCCCACAACCTATCAAGATCACTAGGCCTTTGTTCTTAATATTGATGAACAGCGATTGCTCATCTACCATGGAATCTTCAATGAAACAATAATTTTTAATGGTCCACAATCCCTTTATTTCCTCAAATACTGTTTTTCTGGGGATCTCTCCGCTAGTCATTACTCCTCTAGTGATTTCAAAAGAATTGCGGACTAGAAGCAATATACCGCCCCGAGTTTGCACATCTGATGAACCATATCCAAAACCTATTGAGGTTAGTTTAGGTTTATAAGTAAATTTTGGGTTGAAAATTTCTGGATGAGCTACGACAGGAACAGGACGGTTTACATATTCAAGGACTTTTAAAATCGCTCCAACATGGTCATAATGACCGTGAGTAATGAATATGCCGTCAATATCTTTTATATCTAAACCCATGCATCTAGCATTTTTTAACGCAATATTCGGTTCTGGTCCAACATCCATTAGTAACTTAGAGTTCATGCCCATAATTTTTGTTTCCAGCAAAAAAGATAATCCATGTTTTGCCATTAGTTCTGGCTTATCCATACTTTTAGAATCTTCGACAAGAACTGTTATTTTCATTTTATCGATTGGAGCAAGAGTCACTTTTGATAACTTTATTTTAATTCGTCTACGCTGATCAGACATCATTGTTCAACTCAAATAAAATCTATTTTAGTAATAGTTTATCATTTTTGGTTTACGTACATATTTGTTCGTTAGGTATCAAAAGCATTACACGAGCCATACACAGTTTCCAAAGTCAATTAATAATTCTACTACTCAGTTTGTAGCGCTATCTCAACAGCTTTCTCTGCATGCAACTTGCACGTATCAAAGAGAGAGACACTCGTATCTTCTTTTCTCAGGAGAAGTGGAAGCTCTGTACACCCCAAAACTATTCCTTCAGCTCCTTTTTCAACAATTTTTCTAATAATGGTCTTAAGTTTCTCTCTTGAGCACTTTCTAATCTTGCCCATACACAGTTCTTCGTAGATGATCTCGTTTATTACTTCCCTGTCCATACTCTCCGGTACAATTACCACAATTCCATGACCTCTTGTTAACCTCTCTTTATAAAAATCCTGTTCCATAGTGAATTTGGTTCCAAAGAGTCCTACCTTTTTCAGACCTTCAGATTTTATGGCCTCTGCAGTGGTGTCCACTATATGTAAAAGAGGCACACCAATATTCGCCTCAACCTGGTCAGCCATTTTGTGCATTGTGTTGGTGCATATTAGAATAAGATCCGATCCAGCTTTTTCAACTCTTTTCGCAGCATCGATCATTAAGTCCGTCGCTTCGTCCCACTTTCCTTGACGTTGAAGTTGTTCTACTTCATGAAAATTTAAGCTGACCATCACTATCCTAGCCGATTGGAGTCCACCTAATCTCCTTTTGACTTGCTCGTTTATGATACGATAGTATTCAACCGTTGATTCCCAACTCATACCACCGATAAGACCGATTGTTTTCATTTATTTTCATCTAAAATTAAAAATTCGAGAGCAAAAATATTTTCATCCTCTTAAAAAACGATTTCCATATTTACCAGTTTAGCGCGCGCTAAATTTTATAAAAGACTTAAACTAAGTACGCTCATTTACAATTTTTAATTCTCTCCCTTCTACAAGCATCCTATCTGTTTTTCGTCTAGCACTATCTAAACATCGCCATACAGTTCCTCTTGATATTCCCATTCTTTTCGCAGTTTCTTCCTGTGTAAGTCCCTCATAATCAACTAGACGTAGAGCCTCCAATTCATCGTATGACATGTTTATTGGATCATTATCTTTTTTATTTGAACTCATTGGAACAAAATGGTTGGATATTGGATCAATTCCTAA
>Ga0111204_131_pt1 | contig 37443 bp, 28 predicted proteins | sample DeeMarSWOR136_30_FD_80378 | JGI IMG/M metagenome (GOLD analysis project Ga0111204, IMG submission 80378) | Crenarchaeota group archaeon SMTZ-80
AAAATACTCCTTCCGGATCATCTTCATATCTTCCCACACATCTCGTTTCCGTTGAGGATTTCTCAACAAAAAGGCAGGGTGGAAGGTTGCTATCAGCGTGGTGTCGCGGTAGGAGATAAATCTACCCCTTAAACTGGATATCTTCTCATCAGTTTCAAGCAGCGTCTGGGCAGCAAAGGTACCCAAGGCACAAATGATCTTTGGCTGGATGACATCAAGTTGTTTAAGTAGGAAGGGTTGGCAGGTATTGATTTCATCCGGTTCAGGGTTTCTGTTTTTAGGCGGACGGCACTTGATGATATTGGTGATGTAAACTTCTTCTCGAGTGAGGTTGATGGAGTTGATGATCTTAGTGAGCAATTGACCAGCACGACCTACAAAGGGTTTTCCTTGAACGTCCTCATCCTCACCAGGACCCTCACCAACAAATAGCAGTCGAGCTTCAGGATTTCCAGAACCAAAGACAATGTGTCTGCGGTGGGGATGGAGTTTACACCTTGTGCACTCGCCCAGTTCTCTTCTGATTTCTTCAAGGAGTTGTGCTTTGCTGAGGGTAGATTTGTGTGGGTGTGTGGGCAGTCCCTCAACTCCCCGCTCTTTTTGGTAGAGCAGGTAGTCGTGCAGAGAGTAGAGAATGTGTTGCAATTCCTGCTCTATCTGATTTGTATCTTCCATCTAACCTCTTTTCTTTGGTTCTCTGGCAGATGTGTTTTTTGTTTTAAGCTGTTTAATTTTATCTAAAATCTTATTTGCGAGTTCCTCTTTATCCATAAGGGGTAGTGTATCTATCCTTCCCTCGTAATCTATGAGGGTTACCTCATTGCGATCAGAGCCAAATCCTCCCTTTTTCTGACGTGCGTGATTTACCACAATGAGGTCAAGATTTTTTTTGTCCAATTTTGTCTTGGCTTGAGAGATAATATTCTTAGTTTCTGCAGCAAATCCTACCAGGATTCTGTTTCCTTTGTTCTTCCCCAGTTGATACAGAATATCAGGATTCCTCTCAAGCTCCAGAGTAAATGTTTTATGTCTCTTTTTCATCTTGTCTCTATGGCTTTTTATAGGGCGATAATCCGCAACGGCGGCAGCCTTGATAGCAATGCTGCACGATTTGTAGTGATTCAACACTGCTTTTTTCATCTCAAGCGACGTTTCAACTGGAACAGTGTTGATATGGGGAATTGGTTTTAGGGTGGTAGGCCCACTGATAAGCATTACCTCCGCCCCTCTTCGGTGAGATGCTTTTGCTAAGGCATACCCCATTTTACCTGAGGAGCGATTGGTTAAGATTCTTACAGGATCTATGGGTTCATGAGTAGGGCCTGCGGTAATGAGAATTCGTTCCCCTTGAAGATCTTTTTTGGTGAGAATAGTGAGTGCTTCTTCCACTATATCCTCTATTTCAGCCAGTCGACCTTTTCCTTCATAACCACAGGCAAGTTCTCCTTTTGCGGGTTCTATGATTCCAAACCCAAGGTCTTTCAGTATCCTCACATTTCGCGTGACAACAGGGCTTTCCCACATCTTGGCATTCATAGCAGGAGCAATGAGCACAGGTGCTTTGGTAGCTAGCACTGTTGTAGTGAGGAGGTCATCGGCACACCCAGATGCAATTTTTGCAATTATGTTTGCCGTTGCTGGTGCAATGATGAGAAGGTCTGCTCTGTCAGCTAAAGCAATATGTGCGATCTCTGGCTGGGGAGGACTGAAGAGATCGGTGAAGACAGCATGACCGGAAATAGCCTGGAAGGTGAGAGGTGTAACGAACTGCTGTGCATTCTTAGTCATTACTACATCTACTTTAGCACCACGTGTGCGAAGTTGACGAACCAACTCTACTACTTTATAAGCTGCAATTCCTCCTGTAACACCCAAAACGATCTGTTTTCCCTCAACCATTTCCCCTCATTCCCTTTGTAGTATCAGTTTTATGTTGTTTCTGTTCCAAAATTTCCGATTTTGGGCTGACCTCTATCTCAATCATATTACGTGAAATGCCATTGATTGAAATTGTGAAGTGTTCAAATTGTTTATTTCCAATCTGTTGAGCAAGTGATGAAGTATTCAAAGTTGATTCTACTTCAATCAAGGCCCCTTCATCTGAGAGAGTCTTCTGTAAAAGATTTTGGATCTCGGGAACTCCCTTTTTAAGATCACTCCTTAAGCGGGAAAAGTCGAGATAGTTAGAGAGACCTGAAACACTTAGCGTAATTAAGGTTATTCCTCTACTTTCCTTTACCCATCGTAGGGAAATTTGTTCGCCTATTTGACGTGCCAAAGTAGAAGATGCCCTCTCTAGGGCTACCCTCTGGGCAGTTTCTTCATCATCCTCAGTTGCAGGAATATAGGTATCAAGGGTAGTGACCACTGAGCCATCTTCAATTTTTACTGCCCTGGCTGTGATGCTAGCCTGGACGGATTTTTTAAGGGAGTCTTCGATTTCATCTATGAGTTCTACATGAGCGTTCCCGATGAGTGCAATGTCTGCTTTGAATTGTGTGCCTAGGGTTTGAATAGCTTTCAATCTTAAGTCCAGGCAACCATAAACATTATTAATGGGAGTTTCTTGAAGCCTATAGGTATGATCTATCACTTCAAATCCTTTTTTTTGAAGCTCTTCCCTTAGAACTTGATCTATTAGGGTGAGTTCTTTTTCAGGATCGATAAAGGACCACCAACAGGTATAAAAGCTCTGTCCCAGCCTTTGTTGAGTAATCATAAGGAGGATGCGAGGCAGCTTGATTTGGGGAGTAAGGAACTGTGAGGTAACCAGACAGTCTTCCAGTGCTTTGAAAGCTATGGTTGAGTGAATAGTGATGTGATAGCGATCACCGATGGTGCTGTCATAGAGGACCCTATAGCTCTCGATATAATCAGCAGCTCGATCGAATATCGCCTCACTCAAGAAAAAAAACTTTTCTTCAATGAGATCAAAGGAGAGCAACATTCCCACCGCTTGAATAAGTGCCTTTTTTTGTGCATCGACAATCGCCTCATTTTGAGCAAGGACAACATTGCCATCTGTAATGTGTCCTATCCCTGTAGTTATAATAGAATCAGACGGCCATGTGTCCTGCGAAAAAACCTCATTGGGGGAAAAGGGGAAAAGATTGAGAACTGAAGCCATTAATAGTGCACATAGCTTTTTCACTCTCTCTCACCTCTAAAATTAATTCAATCGCTTAGAAAATTCCTCTTTTACCACATGATTCAGTGACCATGGTGTGGGTCATAGTGTGTTGGATTTAGACTCGAATTATGGATTTTAATTCCGCATTCGTTCACTCCAGCAACCAGCGTCTAGTCCCACTGAGGTCGCTAATTTAAATGAATACCGTCATTTAAGATAGGGTTTAAGTGAATCAATCAGAGCTCTTTGTACCTCTGCTTCTATGATAACTCCTGTCTTTAGGTAGCGTTTAGTGACTATTTTGCCATTTCTAAAGATCTTCCCGGTAGTGTTCCAGGCACCAAAAGGAATTTTAAGTTTAACTCTCTGCATAGAGGTTGAGACAACATCTCCTATCATGTTAAGAAGGAGATCTACCCCATCGCCAGTTAGAGCTGAGATGGCGACACCATTTTCCAATTTTTTCCCCCAGGCACTAATCATTTTTTTATGAGTAACACGGTCTATTTTGTTTAATACATGGAAAATTTTCTTCGGTGGCATCCCGATTTCCTCAAGGACCTCATTGACGGCATTAATATGGACTTCAAAATGAGGATTACTCATGTCGATTATGTGCAGGAGTAAATCTGACTCTTTTACCTCTTCAAAGGTTGCTTTAAATGCAGCAATTAGCTGGTGAGGAAGTTTGTTGATAAAACCAACTGTATCAGAGATGAAAACTTCCTGCTTATTGGGCAATTTAATCTTTCCTATTTTGGGATCCAAGGTGCTGAATAGCCGATTTTCTACTAGGACACCTGTATGAGATAAGTAGTTTAAAAGGGTAGACTTTCCAGCATTGGTATAGCCAATGAGAGCTATGGTGAGCTGGGAAAGAGATCTTCTCCCCTGACGGTGTAATTTTCTTACCTTCTGTACTTTGTCTATTTCTTTTTTCAATCTGGTTATCCGCTCTTTTATTTTTCTCCGATCCACCTCCAACTGCGTTTCACCTGGTCCTCTGGTGCCTATCCCCCCACCTAACCGTGATAACACTACTCCTTTCCCTTTAAGCCGAGGGAGGATATAGGTAAGTTGGGCAAGCTCTACCTGAAGCTTTCCCTCTTTTGATTTAGCCCTCTGTGCAAAGATATCAAGGATGAGACCGGTTCGATCAATCGTTTTAGTATTAAAGATTTCCTCTAGATTACTTTGTTGGGTGGAAGTGAGCTCATTGTCAAAGATTACCAGATCAATGTTATGGGAGCTCACAAAATCTCTTATCTCTTCCACTTTACCTTTACCTATTAAAAGAGAGGGATCTATCTTTTTTAATTCTTGCACAATAGTGCCCTCCACACTGGCACCAGCGGTTTCAGCTAAATGGGACAGCTCCTCCAGGGAATCTTCAACCTCCCAATCCCTTCTGCTCACGTTTCTTGTCCCTATTAAGAGGGCTTTTTCTTTGTAATTGAAGTTATCCATTGTAACTATTAAGCACTAATTATTTTTTATATACTCTTCCCCGCATACTCCGCCTGCCCTGTAAAATGCAAAGCTATTTTTCCGGGGCGACCCCTGCGGTGAATAACTACAATCATAGAACAATAGTTTAAATTTTCAAGAACTTTTTTATTGCCTCCACAATCTTGATGGATTGTGTGGGAAGGATGAACCACCTTATCTCTGAATCTTTTCTAAACCACGTCAGTTGCCTTTTGCCATACCTTTTGGTATTTCGTTTAATCAATTTAACCGCTTCATCCAGACTTACGTCTCCTTGAAGATAACTCAGAATCTGCTTGTATCCTAAGCTTTGGAAGGGTTTAATTGTTGGTGAGTATCCCCTTTTAAGTAAGTGCTTTACTTCATCCACCAATCCGTCATTAATCATTTTATCTACCCTCTGTTCAATTCGTGTGTAGATTTCCTTCCTGTCTCTCATTATACCTATTTTGAGCAGGTTGAAGTATGAGTGTTTAAACTGGTGTTTTTTTTGCTGCTGAGAAATAGGTTTTCCAGTAAGATAAAACACCTCAAGCGCCCGGATAATCCTGAAAGTGTCGTTAGGATGTATTCTTAAGGCAGCTTCAGGGTCTGCCTTCTCTAATTCTTTATAGAGATACCATTTTCCTTGAGATTTCTCTTTTTTTTTAAATTCCCTCCTCAATTTCATATCAGCCCCGGGGGCAGGAAAGAGACCCTTAGTTAATGCCCTGATGTAGAAACCGGTTCCCCCTACTACCAGTGCTCGTTTGCCCTCTTGAGCCAGTGAAACGATACTATTTCTCGCTTCTTCTTTGAATTGGGCAGCACTGAATTCCTCATCAGGGTTTTTGATGTCAATAAGATGGTGGGTAACTAGACTCCTTTCTTTTAATGAAGGTTTGGCTGAGCCGATATCCATCCCATGGTAAATCTGCATAGAATCAGCGTTGACAATCTCAAAGCCCAGTTCTTGCGCAAGCTCAATGGCAAGCTCTGATTTCCCCACGGCTGTTGGTCCCAAGATAATGATGAGTGGTATTTTTTTATGATGCATCATCTTTTAAAAGATGGAATTTCATTCCATTTTTTCTAAAAGTACCTTTTCCCCAAGTCCAAGGCCATATTTCCTGGCAGCACCTCCTTTATTTACAGCGAGCTCTAAAAAATCGGTCTTTAATATGAGAAGCACATTTTCTCCTTCTGGTACCTCGCCATAGGTGAGAGCCCATTTCATCTTCTCTGTGAGAGTGCAGTTGCGAGAGGAGAAGGAACAGGAGATTATGAGTAGAGAAGAGAAAGCCATACAAGAGGTGATTGAAGAGCGAGGCAGTAGTGCCATTTTAGATTATCCCCGCGGCTTATTAGCCAGATATATCTATAGGAGCTATTCTCCTTCGAATTCTACTAGGGTGAAGACTTTGTAGTTTTTTAACTTTTCTTTCCCCTTAAGGTCTGGAAGCTCCACAATGAAGGCGCACTCTACCACCTTACCCCCCGCTCTCTCAATTATTTCACATGCCGCTTTCATGGTGCCACCTGTAGCTAAAAGGTCATCAACCATCAGAACGTGAGCTCCTTTCTCAAAGGCGTCTTTATGCATCTCAATTGCATCTTTCCCATACTCCAGTTCATACTCTGCACGGTAGGTTTCAGCAGGGAGTTTTCCAGGTTTGCGGATGGGAACGAAACCCTTCCCCATTGAATAAGCGAGAGCTCCAGCGATGATAAAACCTCTCGATTCAATGCCGGCCACCAGATCAATAGGCATTTCTTGATAACGTTTGACCAAGGTGTCAATCGTCTCTTTGAGGCCACTCGCATCTTTAAGTAAGGTAGTGATGTCACGGAACATAATCCCTTTTTTGGGAAAGTTAGGTATGGTGCGAATTTTTTCTCTGATGGTTTCCATAATTCTCTTCCCTCTATAAAATTAGTATTATTAAAAATCAACCTCAGAGAACACTGAGGATTTTTTTAAGTATCAATGAGTAAGATACTCTGATGGTTCCTTCTCTCTGTACTCTCTTAAATCATTAGTCGTTTTATGCCAGCTTTTAATCCTTCTACATGAAAGTGAGTCAATAACTAAGCTTCATATATTTTGTTCATTGCCTCCACAGCCTTTAACTCCATAATAACCTGAGATTATCTGCTCAGTAATATCTTTTAAGGAATATTCTTTTTGATTCATCCCGTTAGACAGTTGCCCTATTTAATGGTTTACATATTATATATTTACTACCTAGCGTAATAATATTAATTGTGATGAATTAATCTAACGGGAGAACCACAGAGAATTTCTCTGTGCACTCTCTGTGGTTTCTTATTTCCCTCGTTTTTTATGAAATTAAACCAACAGGTATCCTGCAATAAAAATGATGCTCAAGAGGTAGACCATCCAGTGCACCTCTCTCCCTTTGCCACAAAATAGTTTGATTATGGGGCAGCTTATAAATCCGATGGCTATGCCATTAGAGATGCTGAATGTAAGGGGCATAGTAATGATGGTAAGAAAAGCGGGAATAGACTCATCTGGGGCACTCCAGCGTATCTTGGTGATATTGTGCATCATCAAGCTTCCCACCACAATCAAGGCTGGGGCAGTAACAGGATGAAGGATCATACCACTTCCTTCCACCACATAACCTCCACCGAACATACTGGCAAGAGGGGAAAAGAAGAGAGATAAAAGGAGCAGAAAGGCCGTTACTATATTGGCAAGTCCTGTTCTTCCTCCTTCTGAAACACCGGCAGCGCTCTCTATATAGCTGGTTATGGGGGATGTACCACAGAGAGCTCCAAAGGTGGTGCCGATAGCATCCGGCATCAGTGCCCTTCCCGCACGCGGAAGTGTGCCGTCTCTTAGCATTCCTGCCTGTTCACTTACCCCAATCAGAGTACCGATGGTGTCGAACATATTGAGAAAAAGGAGGGTAACAATGGGGGTGAGATAGGTAAGTTTTAGGGCACCGATGATGTCAAGCTTTCCCCAGGTAGGGCTTATGGAGGGAATGGTACTCACTAAGCCCCTATACTCCACTATTCCCATGAAGATACCCAGTATACCTGTAAAGATAATACCAATCAAGATAGCACCTTTGATTTGACGAGCCATAAGGATAGCTGTTACCAGAAGGCCTGCGATCGCTAAGATCGTGGGTGGTGAGCTGAGATCTCCCATAGTGACAAAGGTTGCTGGATCAGAAACCACTATGCCTGCCTCTTTCAACCCAATAAAGGCTATAAAGATCCCGATTCCTGTTGCTATGCCATATTTAATTCCTTCAGGTATCGCTTCGCAGATCATCTCTCTGATCTTTACTACAGTCAAGAGTAATAAAAGGCTTCCAGAGAGAAAGACGATGCCAAGTGCGATGGGCCATGATACTCCCATCGAGGCACAAATCTCGAAACTAAATAGTGCATTGATCCCCATCCCTGGAGCTTGAGCTATGGGATAGTTTGCCAAAAGTGCCATGAGTATGGTTGCCACCGCAGCCGTGAGGCAGGTAGCTACCATCACGGCATTAAAATCCATCTTGGCTCCCTGGGAAAGGATAGCTGGATTAACGAAAATAATGTAAGCCATAGTCATGAAAGTGGTAACTCCGGCGATAATCTCAGTACGAATGGTTGAACCTGCCTCTTTTATTTTAAACACTCTATCCAGCATATCTCGAAATTCTTTTGTATGTACTATGAGGGTGGTAGGTTCTTTATAGCGAGAATGTAGATTTGCAGTCAAGAGAAAATTCATACTAAGCCGAGTATTCTAAAAAACGCTCTTGACATATAAATTGTTTATATATAATAAAAGATTGAGAGGTGAGTTTATCTATGGAAAAAGAAGCCAGTTTCAGAGAGATCATGCTGTGGGTACGCTTAGCCATGACATTTAATGTGCTCTATCAAGAGATAAAACGAGAGGTGCGCAAGGAACATTTTACTATCCCCCAGCTTGAAATCATATCTTGTCTGGATCGCACCAAAGGTCTCCCCTTAAGTGAGATAGCTGAAAGATTGCTGGTTTCCGGTGGTAATGTTACAGGGATTATTGATCGACTGGAAAGAGATGGATATGTATATCGGATGAGAGATAAGGCTGACCGAAGGGTAGTGAGGGCGCTATTGACAGAAAAAGGATTTGAGCTCTATAAATCATTTCTTCCCAGATACAAAGAGACTATGAATAGAATTAATAGTGGATTAACCTTTCAGGAGAGAAAGCAGCTTCAACGATTGTTAAAGAAGTTGGCGAAAGGGGTAAAAGAGTCTCGCAATTGCTAGATCCCTAGTAATTCTTAATTACTGACTTCTCAAGTTTATTAAAAGGCATCTCACCTGTAGTAATTCACTCGAAAAGTCAATAGGTGAGTAATCAAAAGATGTTTATATATAAAAATAAAACAGTAGGAAGAGGTATTATTATCTCCCTTTTATTCCTAAGCGGTCTCCCTCCCTTGGTATATGCTCAAGAAATTAAGGAAATCGTGAGAGAAAATTGGCGTGCCAACCATATGAAACATGCACAAGATTGGCATGATAATACAGCAATCCTTACCATTATCAGCCCTAAGGGATGGAAGCGGGTGCGCGAAGGACGGCGCTTTATGAAGAATTATGAGAAGGAAGGTATCGATTATAAAGAAATTATATTTATGACAAAACCAGAGAGTATCAGAGGATTGGGGATATTGTCTTGGACATATCTGGATAAAACCAAAGAAGATGATACCTGGTTGTGGCTTCCCAGTTTGAGAAAAGTGAGGAGGATGACTGCTGCAGATGGGGAGGATTCTTTTTTTGGTACTGATGTCACCTTTGATGACGTTACCTTAAGGAATCCTGAGGATGAGGATCACCGAATCATAAAGGAGGAAGAGTGGAAGGGGGAAAAATGTTATCTGGTTGAGAGCACTACCAAGAAAGACCCCTGGTATTATACCAAGAGGATGTGGTTGGTTGATAAAAAACATGCTATTGAGTATCAGCATAAGTTTTTCAATGAAAAAGGAGCCCTGATTAAAACCTTAGAGAAGAGGTGGGACTTGATTGAAGGTGGGTGGACCTGGAACTTCTGGGATGCCCGAGATCTTCGCACTAAAAGTTGTTCTCTGGTTGACATTGGCACCAATGGATCAGTATTTAATACCGGCTTGTCTGATGATCTCTTTACCCAAAGAACCTTAACCAGAGTGAGATAACGTTGTTCTCGAGTATCACTGCCATCTGTCGGGCAAATAAGCATGCATGTGTTCTATTCCTGCCTGTAATCTTTTCTTTTATCCTTTTTTTAATCCCATCTTTTGGATATGCCCTCTATTTCGATTCTAAATGGGAAGTCTATGGTTACCTCAAAAATGAGACGGCGTTGAGGGTAAAACATCCCCATGAGCTGATGAAATCTGAATTTACCTTAGAGATGGATTTTACCTATCACTTAGCTGACAATCTATTAGTCTTCCTGAAAGGGAAAGCCTTTTATGACACGGTTTTCGACTGGGAGGATGACGGCTATGGAAAACGTAAGGGTCTTAGAAGCGAGATCGCCAAGCCAAATCAAGATACTACCGCAGACCCTCTACGAGAAGCCTACATCGATATCTTCCTGAAAAAGATGGATATCCGAATAGGAAAGCAACAAGAGGTGTGGGGAACAGCAGATGGACTAAAGGTACTCGATTTGATCAATCCCACTGATTTTAGAGAATTCTACCAGGACGACTTTGAAGATAGCCGCATCCCACTCTGGGCGTTCAAGGTCAACTATTATGTAGGAAACGGTGGTAACAACGTGTTTCAGGTGATTTGGATTCCAGATTTTGAGCCCGATTATATAGCTCCTTATGGACATCCATTTGCTCCTCTGTCGACAAGAACCCTCGGTGCTTTGAAAAGACCACTTCCAATGGTGCAATGGGTAACACCATTAAAAACCCAGGTGAGAGGAGTTGCTCAAAATATGAGGAACAGTGAGATTGGCTTTAAGTGGTCTCAAAACTTTGGGTCCTGGGAATATACCTTAAACTATTTCTATCACTGGAATGATAATCCAGGACTCTATTTTAAAGGATATGGGTCCCGTTTTTTAGGCACCCCCTTACTGTATGAAGAGAGATTTAAAAGGGTACACAGTCTTGGGGGGACTTTTTCTAAAACCTTCACCCGCTTTTTTTGTCTACACAATGTAGTTATGAGGGGAGAGTTTCTCCTCAATGTGCATGATAGTACCCCAGCTTCAACACCTCTCACCTTAAACACCCCATCTGGAAACAAGACGGTGTTGACAGATTCTATTAATTATGTAATAGGCTGGGATAAGCAATTTCGAGGGAAGTATTTTTTTAGTCTCCAGTTCTTCCAGTTCATCACACTCGATTACCACCGTAGTTATCTCACTGGTCTTACCCTCGCGCCAAAAGATAGAGTGGATAACGCAGTGAGCTTACTGGTAAGCTCTGACTTTTTTCATGAGGGGTTAAAAACCAAGGTCCTTATGGTATATTTAGATGACGGAGAGTTGTGGATTCAACCCCGATTTACCATAGAACTTACTACCAATGTTGAAACAACCGTGGGAGGGAACTTTTATACTGGGAGTCCTCAGGGGATACTAGGAGAGTTTAGAAACAATAATCAAGTAGTGTTTGAGATAAAATATGGTTTTTGATAGTGTGATAAGAACGTGCATTTTGATAGGATAGTATAGGAATTAATCTCTTATACGTGAGAGAGAAAAGGACTGCACGATATACAACTGCGCCTGGTGAGAGTTGAGCTTCTCGAAGGGAGCAATTTTGGAGATTTTTGTTAGATATGTAAAGATGTGGATCAGGAAGGTAAGAACGGCATGATTTGCGCCTGATAAGCATAGGCTTCAAAGGGGGTCAGGGTTACTGCACTTATCAACACAGTATGAGATTTGAGAGTAAGAATAATCTATGTGTGCTCTGAGAGGTGTGTAGTAGTGCGGCTGCCCTGGTTTTTCTAGAAACAACAGCAATGCTCAAATTTGAATTTGTATCGGATTGAGGATCCATCAAGAGGGAGGTGAGGGTGTGGGTTAAGCCGGAACTGTATTGTAACGTTATTTTTTAAACGGTACCACTGTTATTGAAGATGACAAAGAAAGGACATGGCAAGGTATACTTTATAGGTGCGGGACCAGGGGACCCTGAGCTTTTAACTATAAAGGCAAAAGGTATTATAGAGAGGGCAGATGTCCTCATCTATGCCGGTTCTCTGGTAAACCCTCAGATACTCGCCTCTAAGAAGAAGGGAGCTGTTTCCTATAGTAGCGCCTCCATGGACCTAAAAGAGATAGTGGCACTTATCTCAATGGAGATCAAAAAAGGTAAAACAATTGCCCGCATCCATTCAGGTGATCCTTCAATTTATGGAGCTCTTCAAGAACAGATTACACTTTTAGAGAAAAAGGGTATCTCCTATGAGATTATCCCGGGTGTGAGTTCGATCTTTGCCGCAGCAGCCAGCATAAGGAGGGAGCTCACCGTACCAGAGCTTTCACAAACCCTTATTCTAACCAGAATCAGTGGACGCACGAAAGTAACCTCGCGCGAGTCTATAGCCAGGCTTTCCCAACCACAGGCCACCATGGCTATATTCTTAAGTATTACGCAGATAGAGAGGGTTGTGGAACAGCTCCAGACCTCCTATCAGCCTGATACACCTGTTGCCGTAGTCTATAGAGCCAGTTGGCCTAATGAGAAGGTTATTAAAGGAACACTTACTACCATCGTTGAAAAGGTACGCAGGTCAGCTATTAAGAGACAGGGTATCATTTTAGTAGGCAGGGTATTAGATGATAGAATAAAGAAGTTCAAATCAAAACTCTATGATGAAAAGTTTACTCACGGTTTCAGAAAGGCTCAGAGGGTAAAGAAAGACAATTTGGCTATTATTACTTTAACTAAAAGTGGGGCAAAGCTTGGTATGCGACTTAAAGAAAGGTTTCCAGAAGCTCACCTATATGTTCCCAGTAAATTGGTGATTAAGGGAAGGAAAGTAAGGAGATTCTCAGAGAAGATTGGATTGTTATGTGGTGAACTGGTTAATTGTTACAGCGGACTTATCTTCATTATGGCTGCAGGAATTGTGGTGAGAACTATTAGCCCCCTTCTTTCCCATAAGAGTGTTGATCCTGCGGTAGTGGTGGTTGATGAAAAGGGTAGATTTGCTATAAGCCTTATCTCAGGACACCTTGGTGGAGCAAATGAACTGGCAAAAGAGGTTGCCTTGATAACTGGCGGTGAACCAGTGATTACCACAGCAACTGACGTTCATGAAACGCACTCCTTAGACCTGTTGGCGAAGCAACTTGATTGTAAGAAAATTGATTTTAATGGACTTAAACAGTGTAATCATGCACTACTACATGGGGAGAAAGTAGGTATCTATCCAGATATGCTTAAATCATACATCCCTCTTAGGGAAAAAAGTGGAATTATGTTTTATAAGTCTATTAAAAACCTGCTTAGCTCTGATTGTCCTTATAAAGTGATGATAAGTAGTAAGCAGATTGAAGATGGTATTTCGAAGCAAAAGAGAACTGTTATTAGCCTAAACCCCAGAAATCTTGTCCTGGGTATTGGCTGTAATCGCGGTACTTCAAGCTCTGAAATTGAAGACACAGTGAGAAGATTTTTTAATGAGTGGGGACTTTCTTTTCAATCCATTAAAAAGATAGCAACGGTTGACATCAAATCCGGTGAAAAAGGACTCATCTCTTTTGTTCGCAAACACAACTTTGAGATTGAATTTTTCAAAGCGAAGCAGTTAAACAAGGTTGGCTGTCCAACTTCTCCCTCCAGGAGTTCACTTAAAGCAATAGGAAGCAAAGGAGTGTGTGAACCTGCTGCCCTGCTTGGTGCAGGGGTTAAAACCCTTTTGCATTCCAAGAGGAAGACACCGAATGTAACGGTGGCGGTAGCTGAGATACCACTAAATGAAATTAAAAGTTCGATTACAAAAATGTTTTGGCATTGATTTTTTGGATTTGATTTGGCATTTGGATTTTTTCATTTGGAGGTAAGTTTGTTTGTCAACTTCACCAAAGGACATTTTTTAATTACTGGGTGTTTTTTATGTCTAAAAAGAAAGGAATGTTGTTCTTAGTAGGTATCGGATCAGGTGATCACAAAGAGATGACAGCTCACTGTATCGCTGTCCTAAGAAACTCTGATGTGGTGATAGGATACAAAAGGTATGTTGAGCTAGTAAAACCATTCATAGGTGAAAAGGATGTCATCTCATCAGGGATGTCGCAGGAGGTAGAGCGGTGTAACCAGGCAATTGCAGAAACTGAGAGAGGAAAAAACGTTGCACTCATTTCAAGTGGAGACCCGGGTGTGTATGGGATGGCAGGAGTGGCTCTCGAAATTATCAATAAGAAAAAACTATGGGAGAGAATCAATCTTGAAATCATTCCCGGTATTCCTGTTATTCATGCTGCAGCGGCTCGGTTGGGTGCGCCTTTGATGAATGACTATGCAGTTATTTCGTTAAGTGACCTCTTAACTCCTTGGGAAACGATTGTAAAAAGGGTTGCGTACGCAGCCCAGGCAGATTTTGTCATCTGCCTGTACAATCCAAAAAGTAAGAGCAGAACCAAACAGATTAAAGAGGTACACTCTATACTGCTTCACTACAGGAAAGCAGATACTCCTGTGGGTCTTACACGGAATGTAGGCAGGAAAGGTGAATCCATCACCATCACCACCCTTACTAAAATGCTCCGATACAAAATTGATATGCTAGATGATTACCCCGAGAGGGTATAGAATCTAAAAATCCTCTATGTTTTTACTGTTTAAATAAATTTGAGAAAAGTAATTATTCAATGGCAATAAAATATATAAACAGTAGAGGTGATACATATTATCTTCATGAAGGGAAAACTAAAACTGGCAAACCTAAATATTTTTTCTCTATGAAAAAGGATGGTGTGTTAGTTGATTCTATTCCTGCTGGTTATGAAATCTATGAGAACCCTAATGCACAAGTTTTCTTAAGAAAGATTCTTCCTAAAATTTTTACTGATGAGGAAATAAATATAGTTGAAAATATTATAAAAAAATGTACAAAGTTGACTCGTTTTAAAATTGATATCAAGGGAAATAAAATTACCGTTTTTCTTCCAGATCAGGATATTGATTCATTGAAACAAATATTTTCTACCTCTGCTTATAGTAGTGATTTTAAATTAAATCAGCTTTTAAGTAGAGTTCTAACATATTCTCCTATGATGCGTTTTGTGCTTGTTAATGAAAAAAAACGGATATTCCAGGTTGAGAGAATGTGCTTTCTGGGATCTATAGATGACTGGATATTTTTAGATGAATCTAGCAACTTAGCACAACTAGTGGAAAGGTATGCTGGACATTTAGGTAAGGAATCATTTTTCGATTTAATGTAGTTGAGAGTACTACCACAAAGATGATTTCATAAGAGTTAGTAGCTTAACTTATTTTATCCCGTTAAAAAGAAAAGCCCGACTCAAATTTTCTAACGGTTTTTAGCTCATAGTAAAGTTGTCAAAGTCGGATGTTCCACAGTAACCGCAAACACCCATTCGTGGAGAATTAATTACAGGAAGTGCCATTTCCTCTGAACATCCATGTTCTATTAAACATTGGTCGCAAAAAAATTGCTGGCATTCCATGCATATTTCAGTCGCTTTGGCATCACAGCTTTCGCATTTAAATATGTAAGGATTGTTACGGGCTAAAATCCTTACTTTTTCTTTGAGTAAACCTTCACGCTCAGCAAATACTTGTCCCTCAAGGTAAGTGGTCGATCCAAAGTCGTATTCATAGCTAAATTTATCTTTCACATTTAAAGCTTTTCTCAATTGAATATTCATTGATTTGGATTTCATTCCCCACCCATCATTACTCGGTGAATGCTCGTATCTTATCCCATTAATAGTAAATTCACTAAGATGTCCACAACACTCAAGCCAAATATCCCTTAAAAATTGATCGAGCTCATCGAGTGTTGCCGTTGCATTCATTTCAATGTGGAGCCAAAACGCCTTATAAGCAGAAACTTTGATGTGATATATACTACTTTTAATTTTCTTATTGGTAGCGTACCGACTGTCTTCTTGTTTCTTTGCCTCGCATGATACAAGGTGTCTTCCCATAGAAGTACCTGAAAAGGTATTCATACAAAATCTACAAATACCCTCATTCTTATTGGTCATCATCCTCATGCTCACTTCACCTTATACTTATATGTTTATTTAAGAAAATATTATGAAAAGTTCTTTTTCCTAAAGGTAACTTTGAGCTCTTGAATGGAGAGAGGAAGGATTCTGACTGCTTAAAAAACTTATTCGAAATATCGGTAATGCACCTATATTGGTTGATAAATAGTCGAATCTATTGAAAAACAAACAATCTTTAACAAGAGACTATTAAATTTAGCAAATCTTTGATATTCAATGACTTTTATATAATTTGTCAACTATTAAGGGGCCACTACCGAAATATCATATATCTGCTTAAATGTCGATAATAATAAATAATTCGTAACAGACCTGGATTAGCTGTCCAATTCTTAATTTTTTCTCTAGAGAAAAATCAACCTCTTTCACATGCGTGGTTTTATAGTGAAAGAAACAAACCCTCTTTTCATTAGTTCTACAGCAAATAAATTTTCAATTAACAGACCAATACCGCTGGAGGTTTTAAAAGTTACTGAATTGATGATTCCTGAATCATATGCATAGACTTTTTTAGTAGCCTTAACCTGCTCTTTCAGTTTAAAAGAGAACACTTTAATATTATAATATTTCAATGAAAAAATTGCAACTATGAAGGCTATCCCATATCAGATTCTTATCAGGCAGTGTTTGTATCAGATTATTAAGAGAGACTGCATATTTAAACTCTGATTTGAAAGTAGTTTGACAGAGTGCTAAAATCATAGTAAACTGAGTTATAATGGTGATAATTATGAATAAAAGCATTATAATAAAGATTGCAGAAGAGTTACAATCCAGGTTGCAAACATAAGTGATTAAGAAAAATTTGTAGAGGGTTTAATAGCGACAAGAAGCAGGTTAGACAATTAAACAAAAAAAGTGGCTATTTATCTTATGATATACTATAAAGGTGGATACTTGAAAGGATTGGTCTGAAATTTAATATAAATATAATTATCCCTTTAAAAAGCAAGTTTTTATTAATTTCAATTATAATGGGTATAAAAATGAAAAGTTTTGATGAAACATTTAAAGAATTACCACCCGATCTTCAGCAGGAAGTAGAAGATTTTGCCCAATTCTTAATCGAGAAACGGACCCAGAAATCAAAAGGTGAATTGAAGCTTGATTGGCGAGGTGCATTAAGGAATTTACGTGGCAAGTATACCTCTGTAGAACTTCAACATAAACTTCTTGAGTGGTGGGGTGACTAATGTATCTAATTGATACCAGCATAATCTTGGAACTCCTCCTAGATCAAGAAAAAGCCGATGAGGTGGAAAGATTTTTACGAGTCACTCCATCAGAGAAACTTTATCTCTCTGAATTCGCCTTATATTCTTTGGGAGTAGTCCTATTGCGAAGAAAGATGCACGATATCTTCTTGCGGTCGGTGAACGATTTGCTGTTGAATGGTGGAATCCAATTGATTCGGCTGGGATTTAAAGATATGCAAGATATCGTTCATGTATCTGGGAGATTTAACCTAGACTTTGATGATGCTTACCAATACATTGCAGCAGAAAAATATAGTTTGACCATTGTCAGTTTCGATAGCGATTTTGATCGTACTGAACGCGGAGGAAAAACTCCAGAGCAAGTTCTTAGAGGTAGATTATAAAAGCATTTCAATTGCCCCAAGTGCCAGGGTTTCATGAGGATTATTGCCTTTATAGAACAGGCAAAAATTATAGAAAAGATATTTAAACACATCACATTCTGGAATGTTAAAAAAAGACCTCATCGAAGTCTATTCTTAAATCCCGCCCTGTGAATATGTTTACTGTATGCCTGTGCTTTGCCTGACTGCGAGTGTTTTTAGCACAGGTAGGCAGACAGATGACCCTGCCTATTCATTTGAAGCTTTTACTTAAAAAAATATAAGCTATCGCTGTTACTGTTCTTAATTATGGCTGACCTCTTACGCACTGCTCTAAAGAGAAAAGGTTGTCTTTCAACGCTTCCTTTGTTATGTACTCAAAGGTGTCTTTACTGTGTTATTATCATTTTATGACTTCACCTTACAATTGCTCTCAAAATCTTGACCGCAAGACTAAGTTTTTCTTCATCGATTTCCTCTGCAAGTCTATGCATCATTTCCCTTAACTCGCTTTGGCTTACTTCATGCCCAAAGTCAAAGAGTTCCCACATCTCTACATTTAGAGCATCAGAGAATTTTATAAGCATATCAAAGGTAGGATTTTCTTTGCCGCGCTCGATACTGCTAAGATAATTTGGACTTATATCCATCTTTTCAGCAAGATATTCTTGTGTCCAGCCTTTACCTTCCCTAAGGTTCTTTATCCTTACACCAAAAAGCTTTTTTTGGGTCATCATTCCCTTTTACCTCCTGAAAGGAATGATGGCCCTTTTTATTAAATTTATGAACAATCCAATACCCATAATATTATTGACAAATTAATTCCACTAGATGTAGAATTATATCTAATACCTATAAAAATCGATAATTATTATAGGTAATAGAATATATCCTCGTCGCCTTTTCACTAAAGAATGTTACACTTGGAACAGGGAAGATGAATAAGTTTTATTACGGTTAGAAGTAATTTATATCAATCATATTCGGATTAAATATTCCCCGAAGACGCTAGTTAATGAATCACCTGGAGGTAAGAAAACAGACTTGAGGGAATCAAGGAAAGAGTTTAAGCCAGAAGAGATGATTGACCATTTTGCTTATTTGATCAGGATCAGTTGTTTCAATTGGAAAGAAGGAAGATTTACTACTCTTTCAATATATGTCAATCCCAAAGCCTTTTTTTCTTCTGTTCTAGAGTGGAGACACGGCAGCAACCCACAAATTCCCTTTTTCCCATATGAGCATAAGAATTAACTGATCTTTCTAAGTCTCTCTTTGTAAAGAGAGACTAAATTAATCATAGCCTGATAATAGGAAACTGTCCAGGGGGAAGAAGAACGAGAAATATTAGTTAAGGAAGGAACTTATTTAAGAAGAAAAATACATTATTATACCTCATTAAATCAATGTATCGTAAAATTCTTAACTTAATAGAAGAATTGAAATCTCTCTTTCAAAAACTTCCTGAATTAGTAAATGAAAAAGGTGAAGAGAAAGTTTTTAAAGATATTAATATCCTGCTTAATGAGATGAGTAGGTTGAGAAATCATCTTAATAAAGAAGAGGAAGGATCAGCTAAAGCAATTTTTCAAAAGGATGTTTCATCTATAGGTGTCGAGTCAATGTTTTACAAACATGTTGTTGATAAACCATTTGGCTATGCTGGGGATTTTATGGCTATGGAGATGATATATAAAGCTCATTCAGATGATGATGCCTATCTTGGCACAACTGAAAGAGGAAAGTTGATAAATGCATATGCGATGCAAATAGCAAATTGTAAAGCAAACTATCATAGAATTTACTTCCTATTAGGAAAAATTAATGACTGTACTTTTAACAATATATCTCCAAAAATCTGTAGTATTGGATGTGCCTCTTGTCTTGAGGTTAGAGAATTTCTCAAACAAAATAATATTTCAAATGACTTTAAGTTTACTTTAGTTGATATAGAAAACGAAGCAATCGCTTTTTCTAAAAATTTATTGCCACAGGATGGCAATTTTACCTTCTACCAAGAGAATTTAATTAAAGCAGCCCTTAGAGACAAATTTAAGGATTTATTAGAAGAGCAGGATTTAATTTATTCATTTGGTTTTTATGACTATATTTCATTAAGAACGGCTAAATTATTAACAGGGTCTCTATGGAAATGCGTAAAATCGGGTGCCAGTTTATTATTTATCAATGCCCACCCATCAAATCCATCAAGACTATTAATGGAATTTGGTGGCGATTGGTATCTCAATTATAAAACAAAAGGGGAAATTTATAGTATTGTCGAAGATCTAAATAACTTAAAAGAAATTAAATATCATCTTGATGATTTTGGTGTTTATCAATATATCGAATGCTTTAAAATCTAAAAAAGAATTTTGATTAATGGATAGATACAAAAATATAAATTGCACTTCGTGTTTTATATTACATGCTGTAATAAATCAAGAGCAAGAGAAATACTTGGATGAGATATAACTTAATCATAGGTTTAATAATTTTGGCAGTTTATCAATATAATCCTGCAGAAGGAAATGGTAGATGAAAAATAAAAGAATAGAAACAGAAGTAGTAATTGTTGGCTCTGGAACTGGAGGAGCTACTCTAGCTAAGGAACTATCTAAAAAAGGGGAAAAAGTAGTATTAGTTGAAAAAGGAGAAAGAGAAACTAAAGTCGGTAGCATGAGAGATGCATTAAGATTTTATGAAAAGCATACCTTTCAAAAATCAAAAGAAGGAACTCTTCTATATGGAACCACTATGGTTGGTGGTACTTCAGTGGTTGCCTCTGGAAATGTAGTCCGATGCCTTCAAAAAGAGTTTTTAAATCTTGGTATAGATCTAGAAAGTCAATTTAAAGAAGCAGAAAATGAACTTAAGGCAGCTCCTTTACCTGATAAATGTATTGCTCCAGGTGTAATGAAAATTTTAGAAAGCGCAGATGCTCTGGGGCTTAACCCAAAACGAATACCTAAGTTTATTGATCCTGATAAATGTAAAGTCTGTGGAAACTGCGTTTTGGGATGTAAATTTAACGCCAAATGGTCAGCTATTCGCTTCGCAGATGAAGCTATTAAAAATGGCACTTCATTATTAACTCAAACCAAGGCTAAAAAAGTATTAAGTTCAAATGGAAAAGCTAAAGGAATAGAAGCTATTGGACCGAATGGAACTATAGAGATTTACAGTGATGTTGTAATTGTATCAGCTGGCGGTATACAAACTCCAATAATTCTCCAGAAATCAGGAATTACTAAGGCAGGCAAAAGAATGTTTTGCGATCCCTTTGCAACTACCTATGGGGCTACAAAGAATATAAGCCAATTAGAAGGGGTGAATGCACCAGGTTATGTTTATAGGCCTGGAAGATTCATTCTTTTCCCTATTGTAGATCCTCCAGTACAATTTGCTCTTTATACTAATTGGAGATGGATGCTAAAAAAGCTTCCTCGTCATAGAACTCTGGGAATGATGACTAAGATAGCAGATGAGTATAAAGGAAAAGTATATATTAATGGTGATCTAGAAAAACCAATTACCCTAAAAGATAAAGAAAAATTCAATGAAGGTAATAATATAGTTAAAGAGATATTAATTAAAGCAGGAGTTGATAAAAAAACTATTTTTACTATTAAACAAATAAGAGGGCCTCATCCTGGTGGCACAGCAGCTATTGGAGAAGTAGTGGATCACAATCTTGAAACAGAGATAAAAAATCTTTTTGTCTGTGATAATAGTGTACTTCCAAAACCACCTGGACTTCCTCCGATTTTGACTATTATAGCATTAAGCAAATGGTTATCTAAAAAGCTAAACCATTAAAAGAATGAAAATTATGGCAAAAATTTTTTGGACAGGAAAACTTTCACCTCTAATGAAATTGATGGTGAATTGTAATTGTGTACTTGCCTGGATTAAGGGAAATACCAATGATGACTCTTCAATGAAACAGCGAGTAAAGCTTGGATATAATGGTAAATTTACAAATCACATTATGGGTTACGAGAAAAAGGGACTGGAGCACTACACTCGATTTGCAAAGGCCCTCCTTAAAAAGATAAATATTGAGAACCAAAAAGTATTAGATGTTGGTTGTGGTAGTGGAATTCTCTCATTTCTTCTTCTAGAAAAAAGCGCAAAAAAAGTGGTTGCAGGTGATTTCTCTAATAGAATGTTACGCTGGGCTAAGGCAAAATATATTAAACAAGGATATGGTAACAGTAATCGTATACAATTTCTATGTTTTGATGCTGAATCCCTTCCTTTCAATAACGAAAATTTTGATATAGTAGTTTCAGGATTAGTTATGGGAATAGTACCGAACCAAGAAAAAATGATTGCTGAGATGGTTCGAGTAGCTCGGGGGGGGGTATATTGCAGTATCAACACATGGTCCCAGACACTGTTACGAGGCTTGTGAAGCAGCCTTTAAGGCCTTTCATATTCCTTATATTCTTGGTTATAGAATAGAGTTTTGGCCACTAAAAGAATCAGTAGTCCATTCACTCTTTTTAAAAGCAGGTTTAGCTGACATTACCACTCAAACTATTACATGGCAAGACGAATTCGAGTCAGGAGAACAAGCATATGATTTTTTTACTGCAACTTCCTCAGCATGGTGGTTTGGTAAATTTCCTTCAAAAGAAAGGATAAAAAAATCAACAAAGTTTCAAAATTATTTCAAACAACAAGATGTAACCAAAATCACTTCTGAAGTTATTCTCGCCTACGGTCGTAAGCCTTAAAATATAAATGTGACTTGACCTTTTCTCATGTTGAAATTTCTAAAATACTATCAAAGACAAATTTTGAAAATCGTTTTATACGACAGAATACCACCTGAAAGGTTTTTGAATTCTTTTAAAATTATTGAGTGTCTCTTAATAAACTGGAAATTTATGAGTTGGATATTGAATACACCAAATGAAGAAAAAATAATTATTATGAATAAGAACATTTACTCAGTAATTGTTGGAACTGGTAGTTATATTCCTACAATAACGATTCATAATAGACATTTCCTAAATAATGAATTCTACAGTTCTGAAGGGGAAAAACTTGAAAGAAAAAATGAGGAAATTATAAAGAAGTTTCAGGAGATAACAGGAATTTGTGAACGAAGATATGTAGAAGATAACTTAGTTACATCTGATATTGCTTTTTATGCAGCCAAAGATGCTCTAAACTCATCAAAAATTGATAAGGAAACTCTTGATTACATCATTGTGGCCCATAATTTTGGTGATGTTAGTGTTGATAATAGAAAATCTGACCTTGTTCCAAGTATTGCTGGGCGATTAAAAAATAAATTAAATATAGAGAATCCAAAAACAGTAAGCTATGACCTTCCTTTCGGCTGTCCTGGCTGGCTACAGGGAATTATACAAGCAGACTGTTATATTCAGTCAAAAACCGCAAAAAAAATACTAGTTATAGGGGCAGAAACTCTTTCCAGAATTTCAGACCCACATGATATGGACAGTATGATCTATGCTGACGGAGCTGGGGCAACTTTAATTAAAGCTGTGGAAAGCAAAGAACCTGTTGGGATTTTATCCCACGTCTGCAGGTCTGATACTTTCAACCACTTAGATTTGTTAAGAATGGGAAAATCATATTGCCCCGAATACGATAAAAATGACTTGTTTCTTAAGATGGATGGTCATAAGGTCTATCAGTATGCTTTACAAATAGTTCCTTGCGTTGTAAAGGAATGCATTGAAAAAGCAGGGTTATCAATCAATGATATTGGCAAGCTACTTTTACATCAAGCTAATAGAAAAATGGATGAAGCAATATTAAAGCGTTTATATGCGTTATATGGAATTAAAAAAGTACCTTCGGGTTTAATGCCAATGACAATAAATTGGCTTGGTAATACCTCTGTAGCTACTCTTCCTACACTAATTGATTTATTATTTAGAGAAAAACTTGACGGTCATAAGTTAAGTAAAGGTGATTGTGTTGTGCTAGCTTCTGTAGGGGCTGGTATGAATACTAATGCGGTTACTTACAAGTGTTAATCCATCGTATAATTGCAAATAGTAATGGTGTTTTATAATGTTTATAAAATAAGATGTTTTAATAACTCTTGGATTTTTTACATCAAAAGAAATTCTTGATAAAAGATAGGTTATAATTGGATAGCAGTTGCAATAAGATAAATTTCTTTATCAGGTTGAGTGAATTTATAATTTGTATTTTTATTTTATACAAGAAGTATTTATGCAGATGAAAATGGAATCATTGCTTCTTCACAACCATTTCAAAATCATGATGAGCCTAGAAATGGAGAAACTATAAACAGAATAATAAAATATCCTTTTACCTTCTTCGATGGTGTTAAAATACAGCTAACCAACTGCCACCCAAAGCTAACCCACGTCAACCACCAGGTAGATTTTGTAAACAACTTAATTAAGACTAATTTCAGAGATTGGAATACAAAAGATATTTTTACTATTGATTTTTTCATATGGAAAAACCTATCAAAATATTTTAAAACGGATTTTGCAGTTTCTTTAACTTCAGGTGCACTAAAAACATCGGACATTGCATTCAGAAACAGTCTCAATTTAAGCACACGATTTAGACAGAGATATGATGTTCTCATACTATGGTTTCACTTATATTATTATCCACTCACATATAATTTCGAAAAGCACAAGCCAAACCGATTAATTGACCCATTTATAGGGGGAGGGATTGGATTTACTTTTCTTAGGGAAGAAACATCTGTAAAGTTCAGGAGAAGAGGTTTTTACAATAGGGTGTTAGCAAACTTCAATGATAAAGATGTAGGGTATAAGGTTCTGGCTGGCTTTGATTTTAATGTTGGAAAATTGTCAAAAAGGATGAACAAATTTGGACTTACTTTTACTGTGAGTAAAGTATGGAACAGAATGAAGGGCCGATCCAATGTTCATTTAACAGAAGACTTGAAAATTATAACACCGATTAACCTTGACTTGGGCTATAAAGAACCAATTGACATAGATTTGACTGGAGTAAACTATTCAATAGCTTTATCTTATAACTTTTGAGGCTTTGGGAGCTTTTTAAATCCCTAATTTCTCTTGACCTTTCTTAATATATAAAATATTCTTTATAATATGTGCTTTTGGTAGAAGGTTTATAGTAGCTTCAAATTATGTTTTAAAGATGAGGTTTAAAAATGACTAAATATATGACACAAGACCATAAATGGATACATGAGCACTTTGAAGAGTTGGTTGGAAAATACGCGGGAAAGTATGTGGCTGTTGCTAATGGGGAGCTGGTTGCAGTGGGGGAAACAGCAGGAGAGGTTGATAGTGAGGCAAGGAAGAAATATGCTGGAATTATCCCTTCGGTTTTACTTGTTCCTAGAGAAGAAGATTTTGTATGCGCACTTTAGAGTTTGATTATCTGAGCAAGCTTGAATATATTGGCTCTTAAAAAGATTAGGTTATAGAAACATATCGAATTATTGGAAGGAGTGATTACTTTGAAAGGAGCTGAAAAAAAATAAGCCCCGAGAATTTTATTCTCTCAGTGCTTTCTCCTGAGGATAGACTTGATGCTGTCTTTACAGTTACAAGACAGGCTTCTAAGAAGAAAGAACCTACTATAAAGGATATTGATAAAGCAGTTAAATCAATAAGGAGAAAAGCATACGTAAGCGGGACCGCCTTAAATAATTCAACACACCCCACTCCTACCGGGCTCATACCAAGATATCTTGTCATATCAGCCTCCATAAAATGCTACAGGAAAAGAAATAATCACACAGTCAGCTAAAAATAATGATGAGATTCACAACGCCAGTCTATCTGAAGTTTTCCATTCTTATTTATCAAGACGAAAGATTTGATTCCGCAACCTTTCTTGTGCAGTTATCTCTCTCGAACTTCGCGCACGATATCAACAATTGAGTACAAGGACTGCATCCAATTCTACCTCAGAAAATCTGATGAAAATTTTCTGGTACCCAGTTAGTGCTTTAAGGGCTTGCTCTAGTGAAATTTTCTTACGTTTAAACATCGCGGAAAAAGCGTTGCCCATTTCCCAGTGTAGTGATGGCGGAGCAATCAAATCGGCTCCTTTCGAAAGTTTGATCAACTGCCTCTTGTACCTTTCATTTGTGATAACTGTATATTGCTTTCCAATAAGGAGTTAACAAAAAAAAGCCTTCTGGTCTGACTTACAGTGGATAAGAGAGATGCAGTAATGTAGGAGATCTTTAGTAACTCAATTTGTCAGGTTATAGTCTTGACATCCATATCCTCTTTTCCTATACTCACTCCATCAAAAGATAAGCTTTAGAAGAATTCGGAAAAGGGAACGCGATCTTATGAACTGCTTTAAAATGAGATTGCTTCACTTTGTCCGCAATGACAGTTTAGTGTTCTGCAACCTTTTTAATTCTCCCAGTAGTAGTAATCAAAGCCTATGAAGGATATCGTATATCTAATAGCTAACCTTTCTGTGAATTGGCAATATAAATATTTTAAGAACAAGGAGTAGTTATTATGTTAAATCTGAAGGACAAACTTTCACATCTCACTTACAGGCAAGCCTGTAAACTTTTAGGACCTCGAGGCAATTATCTAATCAGATCAGGAGGGCAATTCGCCATTGATATCGTTGACCAGGTGTTACTGAAAAAGGACATTTTCCGTCTCAATTTAGGTGATGCTGTTACTACAATTCGCCTCGATCCTGAAAAGAATCATCATTTAAACCTTCAATGTAGCATGTGCTCCACTTACTGTGAACATATGGGTGCTGCTCTTTCACTAATACTTGAGGAGAAACTTTCGTTAGGGCTTTCTGCTCCACCATCCGAAAAGGTCCCAATAGAGAGCCTCAGCGATGAGGAACTTGTTGAAAGGGCAATAGAGGAGAGGGTCGAAAGGGCACGGACAGAGAAGATGAAACTAAAGTCCATGAATAATAAAGAATTATGGACAGACTATATTGTAACCAATAATTCCTCTGGGAAGAGCTATCGGGTTGCTTTGCGGGGATGGGGAAGAGGTGAGTCATATTGCTCCTGCCCTGATTATCGGAAAAATACCCTCGGCACCTGCAAGCACATTTTATACACCATAGATAAAGTTAAGAAAAGATTTAACAAATCTGTACGGGAAACTCCTTATCAGATTAAAGATATATGTGTTTATGTGAGGTATGGAGAAGAGCTGGAATTGCGGTTGCTTATTCCAGAAGGGCTCGATTCTCATATTGTGAAACTTCTAAATCCTATCAAAGAGAAGCCTGTAGAAGATGTCAAGGACATGTTAAAGCGAATCAAGGCCATCGAAAATCTTGGTTGCAAAGTTACTATTTATCCAGATGCAGAGGAATACATTGACAATATCTTATATCTTGATCGGGTGAGAAACAAGGTTAGAGAAATACGTAGGGATCCTAAAAATCATCCTCTCCGAAAAACCCTCCTAAAAACTGAACTGCTGCCCTATCAGCTTGATGGCATTGCATTTGCGGTAGGAGCAGGGAGGGCTGTTATCGCTGACGACATGGGACTAGGCAAAACAATCCAGGGGATTGGGGTGGCAGGGTTACTATCTCAGGATATAAGTATTGCCAAGGTCCTTGTCGTTTGCCCAGCCTCTCTCAAATCCCAGTGGTGGCTGGAGATAAAACGGTTTACTGATCATAGCTGCCAACTTGTCATTGGAAACGCACAAGAAAGGGCTGCCCAATACGAAAGCTCATGTTTTTTCACCATCTGTAACTACGAGCAGGTTCTTCGAGACATAAAGGATATTGAGAGGGCAAAGTGGGACCTCATCATCCTTGATGAGGGGCAAAGAATCAAAAACTGGGAAGCAAAAACAAGTCAGACGGTTAAAGCACTTAAATCCCCTTTTGCCTTAGTCCTCTCCGGAACACCACTTGAAAACCGTCTGGAAGAACTTTTTTCAGTTGTTGAGTTTATAAATGACCGCAGGTTAGGTCCCACTTTTCGTTTTTTTAACAGACACAGGGTTATTGATGAAAGGGGCAAAGTGCTTGGTTACAAGGATCTTGATAAGCTTCGAGAAAATCTTAAACCTGTCCTGATTAGAAGAACAAGAAAAAAGGTCATGCAGGAATTACCTCCTCGAACCACAGAAATCAGAAGGATACCTCCCACTGAGGAACAGCTTGAGATTCATAATGGTCAGAAAAGAATTATTCAGAGCATTATCTCAAAAAGATACTTTACCGAGATGGACTTTCTGCGTCTCCAGAAGGCTTTGTTGATTTGTAGAATGGCAGCCAACAGCACCTTCCTGGTGAATAAGCAACCACCTGGTTATTCGAGTAAACTGGTTGAGTTAGAGATCATCATGGATCAATTAATGGATGAAGAAGATCGGAAAATCCTCCTGTTTTCTGAATGGACAACTATGTTAAATCTGATCGAGCCACTACTTGGAAAGCGTAATTTAGATTATATCAGATTGGATGGTTCAGTTCCTCAGAAGAAAAGACAGGGGTTGATGCATCAGTTTCAAAATGACTCTAACTGCAAACTGTTTATCACTACCAATGCTGGTTCTACTGGATTGAACCTGCAAGCAGCAAATACTGTCATCAACGTGGACCTGCCATGGAACCCTGCTGTACTGGAACAAAGGATAAGCCGTGCCCACCGCATGGGACAGAAAAGGTCGGTCCAGGTATTTCTTCTGGTTACAGAAAATACACTTGAAGAGAGTCTCCTGGGGACACTTTCTGCAAAGCATGAACTGGCTTTGGCTGTGCTCGATCCGGATGCTGAAGCCACAGAGGTAGATCTTTCAAGCGGTATCGATGAGATGAAGAAGCGTTTGGAGATTCTCCTTGGTGCAAAACCTGAAGCCCCCATGGATGAAAGCTTGAAAGAACATGTCGAAAAAGAGGCAGAAGAGCTTGTGCGGAAAGAAAGGATTGCAAGTGCGGGAGGGCAACTGTTAGGGGCTGCCTTTTCCTTTATAGGTGAAATATTCTCTGGAAGAGAGGAATCAGAACAGACCATCCAAATGGCTGAGATATTTAAAAAGCAGCTTTCTGATTGTCTAAAAATGAAGGAAGATGGTAGACTAGAAATGACAATTACAATCCCTGATGAGACTGCTCTTAGCACTATGGCAAGATCCCTTGCGAAGATGGCAAGTGCCGGTTATAAATAGATACTGCGAGCATTCTAGCAGGTAACCCTTAATTTGTCTGGAAACAACTAAGGTGATGTAAATCGATCATCAAATGTGACAGGTGAGATGTTTGACCTATCTAAGTGCGATAGATGTGGTGAGTGTTTTGTGAAATGCATGTATGTTGATTATAGCCAAGAGGAAGCCGTCAAAGCTATAACTGCTTTGGTTGAAGGCGAAGATGCTGAGATTCTCACAGAATGCATTACCTGCATGGCATGTAACGAGTACTGCCAGAAGGGAGCACACCCCTATGACCTTATATGCAGGCTTCAGGAAGAGAAGGGCATAGTATTGGTATCAGATGAGACCCTCACAATGATTGAGAACACCTTAAGCAGTGTTCCTCACAAGGTCAGCGAAGGAGAGCCTCATAAGAGTAAGATGTTTGATGGCTTAACTGTGGTTAAGGGTGGAGACTACTTTTCTAGAATCGTCTATCTCCATACAGGCATGGAGAGTGTGGTGAGAGAGAACGCTCAGAGGTTTGTAGATAACTTGGCGAGGCTTGGCAAGGATGAGGTTATACTACTCCATGACGACTGTTACACGCTGCTCGCTAAAAAGGTGTACGAGTATGGTATTAAAGTTCCTTTCAAACCGATTCACATTGTTGAGTTTATGGTGAACTACCTTAAAGCACATAGGAGGGAGATTATCAAGCTTGATAGGAAAATTGCCTACCAACGTCCCTGCATCTCGAGATATACCCCTGAGAAGGAACCCATGCTGGATGAGCTTTTCGAGTTGATTGGGGTTGAGCGGGTAGTGAGACGATACGACCGTGAGGATGCACTCTGTTGTGGTATAGGTCTTTCTAAAGTGGATCCTGAGAGGTGTATGAGAATCGTGGATATGAATCTTTCTGATGTTAAGACTCACGGGGCAGAGGCTATGGTATTCTTGTGCCCCAGTTGTTACTATTTTTTGAGCCGCCCTTGCGAGGAACGTGGCGTGGCATCCATTTTTATTACTGATCTTTGCCGAATGACACTGGGCGAAGTGCCATTTTCTTCAAGACCACCTCTGACTTCAAAATATCTATCTTAAACCATGAAGTACACGAAGAATCTGTGTACTACAATGAAGAGAGTGAGGGTTCACCAATGCCTGAGATTAAAATTGAAAGCGATCTTACTATCTACTACGAGACAGAAGGTTAGGGAGATTCTGTGGTTCTTGTTCAGGGATTATATGTGTATTACGACCCTTTATTTCTAAGGTACGATGCTTTTTTCTTCATTACTATCTTATAATTTAGTATAGATAGTGTTATGTTGGTAGAGTCAGAGTAAATATGAGTCTACACAATATGCAACCTCATGATGATTAAGGAGTGCTCTGCTTAAGGAGCAGCCCTTCGGGCTTCGAGGAGCAGCCATGAGAAGGAAGAGGATCAGCCTTTCGGCCTTGAGGAAGAAGGCAAAATAATTATCCTACCGCATCACGTGAAGCGTTCCTCAAACAAAGTGCTCCTCAAGTGTAACGCTCTTCAAACGAAGTGATCATGTTTCTAATAAGGTGAGGAACGGAATATGGAAGGTATAGTGTTGTTAGAAGATGGTAGTGCATTTAGAGGTATCTCTATAGGTTTAGCCGGGGAAAGGATAGGAGAGGTAGTCTTAAATACTTCCGTTGTTGGGTATCAGGAGATAATGACGGATCCAGCAAATGCTGGGAAAATCTTGGTTTTAACCTACCCCTTGATAGGCAACTACGGGGTGGCCAAAAAATTTTATGAATCAAGTAAGTGTTGGATTGAGGCACTGGTTATAAAAGAGAAGAGCGCTATCTATTCCAATTGGCATGCAGAGGATTCCTTTGATGCTTTTTTGAAGAGAGAAGGTGTTGTTGCAATAAGCGAGGTTGACACAAGGACACTTGCTGTTAAGATTAGAGACAGTGGTGAGATGCGTGGCATACTTTCCTGTAACGGGGCAAAGAAAAAAGACCTAGCTCATAGGTTAAAAGAGTGTAAAAAACAAATGAAAAGGGATTGTATCCGAACTATTTCTGTTAAGAAAGTAACACAATGTGGAGAAGACCCCTCAGCTTGTAAAATTGGTATACTCGACTTAGGAATCTTGAATAACTTTCTTAAACAATTAAAGCAGCTGGGATGCACTATCATACTCTTACCATATGACACAGAAGTAGACGAAATTATGAGTTTACATCTTGATGGGTTAGTTATCTCCAGTGGCCCAGAGGAAGACCAAGCACTTCCTGGCATTGTGGAAGTAGTGAAGCACCTTATCGGCACCATTCCTTTGCTCGGTATTGCTACTGGTCATCACATTATCTGGTGCGCCTTGGGAGGTACCACCAAAAAGATGAAGGTGGGACATCATGGTGTAAACTATCCTGTGAGGTCACCTTCTTCATATAAAGGTGATATCACGGTACAGAATCATTCATTGGTTGTGGATGAGAGTTCAATCGAGGGGAGAGAGGGTACTACCATTACCTTGCGCAATGTGAATGATAATTCTGTTGAAGAGATGGAAAGCACAGATTTAAGGTTTATTTCCACGCAATACTATCCTTTACGTCCTGGGTGTGGTGAGGTACATGAGGTGTTCAAAAGATTTATAAGGCTGATAAAAAAATAGAGAGGAATTTCGCATGCCGAAGCGTAAAGATATAAAAAAGATATTGATGATAGGATCTGGTCCTATTGTTATCGGACAAGCCTGCGAATTCGACTATTCTGGTTCTCAAGCCTGTAAAGCGTTAAGAGAAGAGGGATACTTTACCATACTGGTCAATAGCAATCCAGCGACCATTATGACCGACCCTGATATGGCAGACGTGACCTACATTGAGCCGCTCACCGTAGAGGCAGTGACCGAAATTATAAAAAAAGAGAGACCTGATGCGATTCTGCCTACCTTGGGCGGCCAGACAGGCTTGAATTTAGCATATTTTTTAATGAGGGAAGGAATACTGAAGAGGTATAGTGTAGAGTCTATAGGGGCCAGTGTAGAGGCTATCGCCAGGGCTGAGGATAGGGACCTCTTTAAAAAGGCGATGCGAGAGATAGGCATAGACGTTCCCAGAAGCGGGATTGCTACCAGCGTGGAGGGGGGTATGAAGATTGGTTTGGATATTGGATTTCCCCTCATTTTGAGACCAGCATATTGTTTAGGGGGAAGCGGCGGTTCTACTGCGTATAATAAAGAGGAATTAGAACAGTTTCTGATAAAGGGCATTGGGATAAGCCCTGTTGGTCAGGTACTGGTGGAACGATCTGTGTTGGGATGGAAAGAGATAGAGTATGAGGTAATGAGAGACTGTGTTGACAATGTTATTATGATTACCTCTATGGAAAATGTGGATCCCATGGGGGTGCACACTGGTGATAGCATTGTGGTTGCACCATCACAGAGCCTTAGCGGGGATGAATATACACAGTTTGTGAATCTATCTAAAAAGATAATAAGGAAGGTTGGAATAACAGGGGGAGGGGCGAATATTCAATTTGCTCAGAATCCGAATAATGGACACATTGTGATTATAGAAGTCAATCCGCGGCTCTCAAGGAGTTCTGCTCTGGCTTCTAAGGCTACAGGATTCCCCATTGCACGAGTTGCTACTAAGTTAGCTGTTGGCTTAACCCTTCCAGAAGTTCTCAATCAGATTACGGGGAAAACAACTTCATTTTTTGAGCCCACCGTTGATTACTGTGTATTTAAAATCTGCAGATTTACCTTTGAAAAGTTTCCTCAGGCTGAAAGGGTCATCAATACGTCTATGAAGGCCGTTGGTGAGGCGATGTCCATTGGGAGAAACTTCAAAGAGGCACTCCAGAAAGGAATACGGTCTACCGAGATAGGCAGGTGTGGATTGGGTGCAGATGGGAAAGATAAAATCACCGACGTGGCATTGGCATCACCATCTGAGGACTTAATTGAGAAGGTTAAGGAAAAGATAAGAATTCCCAATGATGAGCGGTTATTTTTTATCAGATATGGTCTTAAACTTGGGCTCACAGTGGATGAGATATATGAGCTCTCAAAGATCGACAGGTGGTTTATAGACAATATGAAACAGATTCTAGTGTTGGAAGAAGAGATAAAGGGATTGAGAAGTCCTACTGCGAAAAGTAACATTGAGATTCCACCAGACCTGCTCAGGAAAGCAAAGAAGAATGGCTTTTCAGATGTACAGCTTGCCTACCTTCTCAATTCGACAGAGAAAAAAGTGAGGTCATATAGAAAGAGACACAAAATCACACCAGTGTATAAATTAGTAGATACCTGTGGAGGAGAGTTCAAAGCAGAGCAGCCCTATTACTATTCTACCTATGAGACCATGAATGAGAGTAAGCCATCCAGGGAGAAGAAGGTTGTTATCCTTGGGGGGGGACCAAATAGAATAGGGCAGGGAATAGAGTTTGATTATTGTTGCTGTCACGCATCCTATGCGTTGCAAGAAGAAGGTATCGAAAGCATTATGGTGAACTGCAATCCAGAGACCGTCTCTACAGATTATGATACCTCAGGAAAATTGTATTTTGAGCCGTTGACGGTTGAAGATGTGTTAAACATTGTAGAACTTGAAAAACCCATTGGGGTGATTGTTCAATTTGGAGGTCAGACTCCGCTAAACATAGCTGTTCCCTTAGAGAAGGCAGGGGTGACAGTTCTGGGAACCAGCCCCGATGCTATTGACAGGGCAGAGGATAGAAAAAGATTTCAGCATGTGCTGAAAACATTACACCTTATCCAGCCTGATAATGGAACGGCTACATCATTTGAAGGGGCACGGAAAGTTGCAAACAAGATAGGATACCCTGTAGTGGTACGACCTTCTTATGTTCTTGGTGGGAGGGCAATGGAGATAGTCTATGATGATGAGGGTTTGCACAATTTTATGGAAAAGGCAGTAGAGGCATCTCCTCAACACCCGATTCTTATCGACAAGTTTTTGGAGGATGCGATAGAAGTTGATGTGGATGCAATAGCGGATGGTACGAGATGCATAATAGGCGGAATTATGGAACATATTGAAGAAGCGGGTATACACTCTGGTGATAGTGCGATGGTTCTTCCGCCTCATACCCTTGGAGGAGATATACTAGAAGTTATAACGAGAAATACCTATGCCTTGGCAAATGAATTGAATGTGAGGGGACTCTTAAATATCCAGTATGCGGTCAAGAATAATGTTGTGTATGTATTGGAGGTAAATCCGCGAGCAAGTAGAACAGTTCCTTTCGTGAGCAAGGCAATTGGGGTTCCCCTGGCAAAGTTGGCAACTAAAGTAATACTGGGGAAGACATTGGAGGAGTTGGGATTTACAAAGGAAAAGGATATTCCTCATGTTGCAGTGAAAGAATCTGTATTTCCGTTTATAAGGTTTCCAGGAGTAGATGCAATCTTAGGACCAGAGATGAAATCCACAGGAGAAGTTATGGGAATAGATTCCACCTTTGGTGCAGCTTATGCGAAAAGTCAAATCGCTGCTGGACAACAATTACCGAGAAAGGGAGATGTATTCATAAGTGTGAAAAATCAAGATAAGAGAAGTGTAGTCTTAATTGCCAAAAAACTCGCGGATCTTGGCTTTAAGATAATAGCAACTGCAGGTACCGCACAAACTCTTATGAGGAATGGCATTGAGGTAAAGACGCTCCCCAAACTTCGCGAAGGGCTGAGGCCCAATATAATTGATTTGATAAAAGATGGCAAAGTAGACCTTATGATAAATACCCCTGCAGGGAAAGCACCTCGAGTGGATGAGATAAAGATAAGATCTCATGCTATACTTTATAATGTACCACTTATAACTACTATTGCTGGTGCCCAGGCATCTGTTAATGGAATTGAAAATCTGATTAAGCACACAGCTATGGGGGTGCAGTCATTGCAGGAATACCATAGGAATGTGAGGGCATACATGGAAAAGCAAAAATACGAATCACTAAATCCTGTACACACGCATGGTGTATGATACAGCAGCAGTGAGGAGCCAGGAATCAGCAATCAGGATGATGAATACCTGAAACTTATTGGGATAAGGCAAATGGAGGTAGACTATGAGTGGTATTTTTGGTGTAGTTTCTAAAAATAATTGTGCGGAGACTTTGTTTTATGGAACAGATTACCACTCGCATTTGGGCACCGAATATGGAGGCATGGCAGTGCTGGGAAAGCACTTTGCGAGACAGATACATAATATAAGCCAGACCCAGTTCAAATCAAAATTTTATGATGTTTATAAGCGTATGAAAGGTAATAAAGGTATTGGCGTCATTAGCACTATTGAAGAGCAGCCTATTTATCAAAATTCAAAGTTCGGTCCCTTTTGTATTGCGACCAATGGATTCATAGAAAATAGTGAAAAATTAGCAGTAGGGTTGATGTCGCAAGGGATATCCTTCAGTGAGGTGAGCACGAGAGTGGTTAATTTGACAGAGTTGATAGCCAAGTTAATCACCCAGGGAAAGGATTTAGTAGATGGGATAGAAAAGATGTTCGATGCGGTAAATGGTTCTTGTTCGCTTGTGTTGCTGAATAGAGATGGGGTTTATGCTGCAAGAGATAGGTATGGATATACACCCCTTGTAGTTGGAAGGCGGGAAGATGCCTGGGCGGTTACTTCTGAGACGAGTGCCTTTACCAATAATGATTTTGCAGTGGTGAAATATCTCAAACCAGGTGAGGTAGTTCTTATAAACGAGGGGGGTATCGTACAGAGTAGACGGGGAGGTGATATAAATCAGATTTGCGCATTCCTCTGGATTTATACCGGATTTCCTGCTTCAAGTTATGAAGGAATCAATGTAGAGATGGTAAGGGAACGGTGTGGTCAGTTCTTGGCCAGACGAGACCGTGACATAGGGATAGATATAGTTTCTGGAGTGCCTGATTCAGGAATTGCACATGCCTTAGGATACGCGATAGAGTCGGGGAAACCTTACAGACGACCGCTCGTGAAGTATACACCTGGGTATGGAAGAAGCTACACCCCATCGTCGCAGGATACACGCGATTTAATTGCAAAAATGAAGCTCATTCCTATTAAAGAGATAATTGAGGGAAATAGGATCGTGGTGTGTGAGGATTCTATAGTGAGGGGAACTCAGCTTAAAAACTTTACTATAAAGAAGCTGTGGGACTGTGGTGCCAGAGAGGTTCACATAAGGCCTGCGTGCCCACCTTTGATATATCCCTGCAGATTTAATCTTTCAACCAGGAATATCCATGAACTCGTTGCGAGGAGAGCAATTCGGAGTCTTGAAGGTAAAGATGTGAAGGATGTGGCAGAGTACATAGACCATAATTCTAGAAAATACAAAAAGATGGTTGAGTGGATTGCAAATGATCTGGGAATTACCACATTGAGATATCAAACCGTAGATGATATGATAAGCGCTATTGGTCTGCCTAGGGAGAAACTGTGTCTTTATTGCTGGACTGGTGAATATCCCACCCCACATGAGTGATCAGCCATCAGCAGATACTGAATACAGGATGTATATCTCCAGTTGGTATTTTATCCAGCATCAAGTAACTCATATCCAGAATGGTTTTAATTGCCTTGAGTAAAAAAGTTGGTCATCGAACTTATAAATAGAAGGACTAAGTAATCAATTTACATCTGTTATTACTCGGAGCATAAAATAGTTTACATGTCATTGCGAGGAGCGAGATTCCTCGCCTGCAGAATTAAAGCACACAGTCAGTCATTGCGAGGAGGCTGAAAGTTATGTAAACTATTTATTGACCCTATTAATAAAAGGAGCTGGGTATGAGGAAGTTATATGGATGGGCAGGGAAGATCTTAAGAGTTGACCTTAACGAGAGAAAAACATCCCAGATAGAAACTGAAGAGTATAGTGAGCGTTTCATTGGTGGTATAGGAATCGGGCAAAAGTTTTACTGGGATAAAGCATCAGCTGATGTTGATGCTTTTCATCCTGACAACCCCCTAGTATTTATGACCAGCCCCTTGGCTGCTACCTTAGCTCCCAGTGCTCCAAGATTGGTTGCCTGTGGTAAATCACCCAGTATGTATCCTGAAGTTTTTAATAGTGCCAGTCTCGGTGGGATATGATGGAATAGTGATTAAGGGCAAGGCATCTCAGCCACTCTATATTAGCATCGATACTGAAAGGGTAGAGCTCAAAGATGCCAGCCATCTCTGGGGGCTTACTAATAGTGAAACCGAGCATACGGAAGTGCCAAACCCCATTAATGTATACTTTATGGGATAGAAAGTTTCAGTGTTTCGAACAGGATATCCTTACTGAAAAAGATACAGGGCTTCCCTTAAGTACGATGGGAAGCTGGGAGTTCATTGAGACAGTAGTTAAAAAGATTTCCTATGGGGAGGGATTCGGTAAAATTCTTGCTGAAGGGGTCGCAAGGGCTGCAGAGCATGTGGGCAAAGATTCAGAAGCGATAGCCGAGGGAGGTAGTGTAATGCCCTATGGACCTAAGGTGTTCACTCCCTCTGCGCTCCTCTATGCAACTGAACCGAGACCACTCATCACGGAACTCCATGAAGTTTGTAGCCCGTTAACAAAATGGGCTCTATGGTATACCAGTAAGGGAGCCAAATCTTATGTTTCTACTGATGTTTTAAGAAAGATTGCAGATAAATTTTGGGGTAGTGAGACAGCCGTCGATTTTTCTACCTATGAGGGAAAGGCGCTGGCAGCGATAAAGATACAAAATCGCCAGTATGCAAAAGAGTCTCTGGTCTTGTGTGATTTTGCCTATCCTATTTTTGATGATGCAAGTTCTGAAGATCATGTGGGAGACCCGAGTATAGAGAGTAGGCTTCTCTCCGCAGTTACGGGGAAAGAGATAGATGAAGATGCACTAAA
>Ga0111204_111_pt1 | contig 37306 bp, 47 predicted proteins | sample DeeMarSWOR136_30_FD_80378 | JGI IMG/M metagenome (GOLD analysis project Ga0111204, IMG submission 80378) | Crenarchaeota group archaeon SMTZ-80
GGTCCTTTTGACTACTTCGAGCAATATTTTCCTTTTCTCGAATGATGCAGTAATATCCAAGAATACAACTTCATCAGCACCTTGTTCATCGTAGATACTTGCTAATTCATGCGGATCTCCCTCTTCCATTAGATTTTTGAATCGTATACCTTTAACAACCATACCATCCTTAATATCCAAGCATGGGATGATTCTCTTAGAAAGCATTAGAATCTTAACACCTCTTGCAAATTCAACTTTCCTTCATAAATTGCTTTTCCAATAATAATACCTTCAACATTCAGTCTTGCTAATTTTCTAATATCTTCGACTGAGCTTATGCCACCCGAGGCTATAATTGGTACACTGACCATATTTTTTAGATTAGCCACATCATTAATTGATATCCCACTTAATGTTCCGTCAACGTCGACGCAAGTCAAAATTAGTCCTCCTACACCAGCTTGTTCCAAATTAAGAGCAAGCTCAATATAATTAAAAGAGGATTTTTCTTTCCAACCATAGTATGCTGGAACGCCTTCTTTAAGGTCAATTGCAGCCATCACTTTTGATGGGCCAAATTTCTTCGAAGCTTCTTTTACGATGTTTGGATTTTTTATACAAACAGTTCCAAGAACGACTCTATAAGCTCCAATTTCAAGCATAGTTTTAATTTTTTTTAAACTTCTGATACCACCAGCTACTTGAATATCTATTGGAACGTTTTTTATTATTTTCTCGATAATTTTGAAATTTTCGCCACTCATCATCGCTGCATCCAGATCTACAACATGAATCATACTTGCTCCTTGCTCGACGAATAATTTGGCTGCATCCATTGGATCATCATAATATACTTTACTTTTATTTGGATCTCCTTGAATAAGCCTTACACACTTTCCTCCCATGAGATCTACTGCGGGTATTATCAACATCTCTCATATTCTACCTTTTTACTATATTTACAAAATTTTTTAGAATTTTTAATCCTATTTTCCCACTCTTTTCTGGATGGAATTGTGTTGCAAAAATATTTTTATGAGCAATTACTGATGGAAAATCTTCTCCATACTCGGTTGATGAGATGATGAATTCAGAAGTTGTAGGTTTCGCAAAGTAAGAGTGAACAAAATACATATAAGAATTATCCTTAACGTTTTCGAGAAGGGGGTTAGTTCGCAATATTCTGATAGTATTCCATCCTATGTGAGGCAGTTTAACTTTAGCATTTATTTTTACAACATCACCTGGCATAATCCCCAGTCCATTTGTAATACCACCCTCATAGCTTTTATCGAACAAAAGCTGCAAGCCTAAGCATATGCCCAAGATGGGCTTACCAGAATTCACTATATCTTTTATATTTTGAGCTTGCGAGGAAATGTTCCTAATAGCTTCAGCAAAAGCTCCAACTCCAGGTAGAACAATGGCATCCCCTTCAGTGAGAGGTATTTTACTATTAACTATCTCAACGTCAGCGCCAGCTTTTTCGAGCCCTTTCTTTCCACTCCTTAGATTTCCTACTCCATAATTTATTAGAAGGATTTTTGGCATAAACCTTTAAATTACCCCCTTAGCACTAGGGATAGAATTTATCCTAGGATCAATTGAGCAAGCTTCCCTTAAAGTTAAGGCTAATGCTTTAGAAACCGCTTCAACTTTGTGATGATCATTGGTACCATACAATACATCCAAATGGATATTTGATTTTGATGCTTGGGCCATCGATTCGAAAAAATGAAAGATATCCTCAATACAAAGATCTTCAACTTCACTTCCCTTCAAAGGAATATTAATTTGAGAGTGGGGTCTTCCTCCAAGATCTACAACAGCCCTAGCAAGAGAGTCGTCCATAACTACATAATTTGATCCAAATCTTTTTATTCCCTGTTTATCCCCAAGTGCCTTAAGTAGGGCTTCACCTAAAGTTAATGCTACATCCTCCGCCACATGATGCTTGAGATCTCCTGTTGCAAATATTTCCAAATCAAACAAAGAGTGTTTCGCAATAGTCGATAGAACATGATTTAGGAATTTATTTCCTGTCTCGATTTTATAAAAACCATTTCCATCGATATTTAATTTTACTTTGATTGAAACTTCGAGAGTTTCCCTTTTTACTTCACTAATTCTCAAGAGAATCCCCTTTTAAGAAATCATTATATTTAGAACATCATTATATGCATGATGTTGAATTTAAAAAATCCATATTCCTTATCTTTAATATTTTAATTTTGTTTAAATTGAGTGTTCTTAGATTTTCCCATTAATCTCTAAGATTGTTTTTAGAGCATTAATAAGATTGCTATTCATAGCTTTAGTACCTATAGTCATTCTCAAACAATTTTCCAGCAATGGGAGGTTTCCTCTATCTTTGATTATCATTCCCATATCTTTTAATTTAGACTGTAGCTCTAGTGAAGTAATTCTGTTATCCACTCTAAATAGTATAAAGTTAGTATCAGAAGGATAAACAGTGACTCCACTAATTCCTTGCAAATCCTTTTTTAAACGTTCTCTTTCTGTCTTCAAATAATCAATATTCTCCTTGAAATATTTGTATTTTTCAAGGACTGTTTCGACAACTCTTTGAGATATTGAGTTCACATTAAAGGGATGAACTGATTTCTTCATAATATCAACGATGTTTTTATTAGCCAACATATATCCTATTCTAACACCAGCAAGACCATAAGCTTTTGAGAATGATTTTAATACTATCAAATTTTCAAAGTCATCCAACCATTTGCAGACTGAGTATCTTCCAAAATCCGAGTAAGTTTCATCTATTATAGTAATGCCATTAAATTTGGATAGTATTTCGTTTACATCTTTCTCATCAAATTGATTTCCAGTAGGACTGTTAGGAGAGCATAAAAACAAAAGCTTTACTCCATTTTCACATACTTTGAGAGTTCTATCTACGTCTAATTCAAAATTATCCTTAAGCATTATTGGAACTTTTATCCCATTACAAAGTTCAATATAGTATGAGTATATTGTAAAAGTTGGCTCAATTATTGCTACTTTCATTTCAGTAGTTATGAAGACTCTAGAGATCCTATCTAAAACATCATCTAATCCATTGCCGATAAATATATTTGATTCATCTATATTGAGGAATTTTGAAATGGCTCTCACTGCTATTTTTCCATGAGGTTCTGGATAAAGTCTTGGATCGATCTCATTCAAGGAACTCGATATAAGATTAAGAATAAAATCGCGCTCTACGATTAAATTTTCGTTAAGACTCAATCTTGTGTATTTTTTTGAAAGATTTTTAGGAAAATCAGCATCTAAACTATAAGGAGTTATACCAAGAATGTGTTTTGGAACGAATTTTTCAATCTTCATTATTTTGTTTTCCTCCTAATCCTTATAGACTCTACGTGTCCATCAAGACCTTCCAATTTAGCCAAAGAGATCGTAGCTTCAGCAATCTTGTTAAAGTGTTTTAATGAGCAATATATGTAACTTATAGTTTTCATAAAATCTCTTGTCGAAAGCCCAGAATATATTTTCGCCCATCCCCCTGTTGGTAGAACATGATTTGTTCCAATCGTATAATCCCCTAAGGCTACTGGTGAATATTCACCTAAGAATATAGCTCCAGCATTTTTGATTCTATTAAGCAAATTCATTGGTTTTTTAGTAAATATTTCAAGATGTTCGGGTGCAAATTCGTTTGTAACATCTATTGCATCATTTATATCGTTTACTAAGACGATGAAACCGTTTTTATCTATTGAACTTTCTAGGATTTCCTTCCGCGAAAGAGTCTTTTTTTGATTCTCAATCTCAATCAACACTTCTTCAGAAATTTTTTTTGAAGTAGTTATAAGGATAACGATAGAATTAGGATCATGTTCAGCTTGAGCAAGCATATCTGAAGTTATGAACTTGGTATTTGCTTTGCTATCAGCTATGATTAACAATTCTGAGGGACCTGCAGGAAGATCTATAGCGACATCTCTACTAACAAGTAATTTAGCAGTTGTCACATAAATATTTCCAGGACCTACAATTTTATTGACAGAGGGTATAGTCTCAGTTCCATAAGCCATTGCGGCAATAGCTTGCGCGCCTCCTACTCTATAAATTTCATCGACGCCGCTTAAATCTGCGGCAACCAAGATTGTCGGTTCAACTTTTGCTCCTTTTATTGGTGGGGTGCAAAGAATTATTTTTTTAACGCCAGCCACCTTCGCTGGGATAGCACACATGAGTACAGAGGAAGGGTATGGATTTCGACCACTAGGTGAGTATATGCCTACTGAATTTATCGGTGTTGCTTTTTGCCCTAAAAGCGAGGTATTGATTTGCTCTTCATAATTCAATCTATCTTTTTGAATCTTATGAAAATTATGAATGTTTTTGATTGCTATTTTAAAAGCATGTAATTGATCCTCACTTATCTTAGTATAAGCATCTAAAATTTCCTGTTTCTTCACTTTTAATTTACTTTTGTCTAATTTTATTTTGTCATATTTTTCAATGTAACTAATAACCGATTTATCACCTTTAGATCTGACGTTTTTTATGATCTCCTTTATAAGATTATCAACGTAAGATGGGATTCTTTTACGACTTTTAAATATTTCATTTAGATTTTTCGCGTTAACCTCTTTGGCCTCTATAATTTTCAAAGATTTTTTACCTTCTTGAAATTAATTTTATTAAGATTAACAGGTCTGAAATTTGATGATTTTAACTATTATAATTATCCCGATAAAACTTTCTTTATATTTCCATTAATCAAAGATTCTTAATTCAGTTTCTAAATTGACTGAAAAATAAGTTATTTTAATAGACCGTATATTTTTATAAATTTCAAAAATTGCTCTTTTAAGACCTAATAGATATAAAATTTATGAGTTATTATCAATTATCTAAAGACATGGAGATATTCTAAATTATGGGAAAATGTGATTTATGTGGCAAAGAAGTTGAATTACCATTTAAATGCAACTATTGTAAAAGGTCATTTTGTGATAATCATAGATTGCCAGAATTACATAACTGCCCGAACTTAATTTTTGCAAGACCACCTCACGAAGTAAAGAGCGACTCCAATTTAGATTGGTCTCATAGCGAGGGTAAAAAGGAAAGCACCCCCATATTTAATCTTAAGTTTAGCTCAGAATTGCAACAATTAATAATTGCATGGCTGGTTTTGAGTTTTTGTTTCAGTGTAAGATCTCTTTTTACATCAACACAATTTCCACTCTATTTTATTATATCATTAATCACTTTAGGTTTGGGCTTTATTGGACATGAATTGTCACATAGATATGTTGCGCGTAATTTCGGATGTTGGGCAGAATTTAGATTGTGGCCTTTAGGACTTATCATGGCTGTCGCATTCGCTCTGATCTCAGGAGGAACCATGATTTTTGCTGCTCCTGGAGCAGTATATATAGTGCCGAGACACCATGGATCAGGCTATGGAATTGGCAAAAGAGAAAATGGCTTAATATCTCTTTCAGGTCCACTAGCGAACATAATTGTTGGATTACTTTTTTACATATTAAGAGATTTTGGTGGGCTTTTAGGTAACGTAGGTTCAATAGGCTTTACCGTCAATTTTTGGTTAGCGGCTTTCAATTTAATACCATTTGGTATGATGGATGGTCGAAAAATATTTGTGTGGAATCCAATAATATGGGCCCTATTAGCAATTCCGGCTTGGCTTGCAATTTTTATCTTCTAATTTTTTTAATTTCAAAATATTTTTTATTAAATATTATAATAGAAGTATATGCTCGTCAATGACGATAATATATTGATGAAATTGAAAAATGTTATACCAATTACTCACTGAGGCGGGCCTTCTATTCAATTTTTATTAAAAAGAAAAAGTTACAAGAAACAATTTTAATAGAATGTAGAAATATTTCTTATTATAATTTTTAATTATGGGGGAATTACTCTATAGGATAGATATTGATGGAAAATAAAGTATCTGAAATAACACCTTCAAAGAGGAAAATTGCCTTCCTTGGTCCAAGAGGAACATTTTGCGACCAAGCAGCATTAACATTCTCGAATGGTAAAGAATATCTACTCTTAGATTGCAAAAATATCAACGATATCTTTAGAATGGTTGAAAACGAGAATGTTGATTATGGAGTTGTGCCTATCGAGAATTCCACTGAGGGATCAATAAATATTGCACTGGATTTACTTTTAGAAAAAAATATCTATATTGCAGGAGAAATTATGGAAAAAATTTCTCATAACCTCATAACCAAATCAGGGATTGAGATGAGTGAGATAAAAATCATTTTTTCACATCCTCAAGCAATAGCCCAATGCAGAAATTTTCTGGAGAAAAATCTTCCAAATGTACAAATTAAAGAAACGAGTAGCACAGCTTCAGCAGTTAAAGAAATAAAAGGTTTGAAACATGCAGCAGCTATCGGGAGTAAACTTGCTGCTAAAACATACAAAATGAGTATATTGGTAAAATTTATTGAAGATAATCCGAATAATTTCACAAGATTTTTCATCTTGGCAAAAAATGATTGCGAATTTACTGGAAGTGACAAAACCTCTATCATATTTTCTGTAAAACATGTCCCGGGGGCCCTTTATGACGCCTTAGGAGTATTCGCCAAGAAGAAAATAAATCTTACAAAAATTGAGTCCAGGCCTACAAAGGATAAACCTTGGGAATATATCTTTTTCTGTGATTTTGAGGGACATAAAACTGATATAAAATTACAACAAGCATTAAAAGAATTAGGAGATAAGGCAATCTTTCTTAAGATTCTTGGTTCTTACCCAAAATTTGAGGCTAGAAAATAGATATTTTTTATTTATTTTAGAGCTGAATTACGTATAATACTTAACAATTTCTTCGGTTCATTAGTGTAAAGACGTATTAATTCTCCTCGCCTACTATGCAAAATCGAAACGAATTTTCGTTGCAAATTCATATTTGCTTTATATCCTTTTTTTAAGGGAATTGTCCTTCGACCATCACAATCAACACCATGTTTCATAACACGGTATTTGCTAGGCGCAATAAGCATTGGAGATGGGATAAATATTAAAACGCAGATCATGAATATGATGGCTGGAACGAGTATATTGCCGAAAATTAATGCTAAGCCCAAAAGGAATAGTATCTCTAGTACAAATATAAGGATCGTTCTCAAGATTCTTCTTCCTTTATCAGCAGACTTCAGTTGCTCTGCTTCTGCCTCATAAAGAATTTCCTTATCTTTTTCCATAGAACATCACATATTATCTAAGATTATTTAATAATGGTTACAATAGAAGAGTTAAAATATATTTCTTATGACACTATTTCAACATTAATTTAAAAATTAGTTCTTTGAAGAGAATATAAGTAAAATACAATCTAATGATTCCTCCTACCTCTAGGATGTAGAATTGCACAACGAAGGCATAAGATCTGCTCGTCAGTGCCCCTAAAAGTTCTCATACAAATTGCACAAATTTTTTCCATTCTTCTCCTTCCATCTAATTTTTCTAATAAATTCGAAAGACCAAATGTTTTTGGAAAATCTTGTACAACATTATACTGATACCTTACAGGGTAATTCGGTTGATGTTGTGGCCTTGTCTCGGATATTGTTTGAATCCTAGGAGAGGGGTCCTTACTTTGTTCAGATTCATTTTTTTGAGTCTGCTGCAAATTCGATTCTTGTGGCGATATCTTCCCTTCTTCGACCAATTTGTTAACAGCAGTTTTTAAGTTTTCCACAGACATGCCCAATTCCTTAGAAGCATTTGACCAAGATATTTTTCCTTTTTGCGATACTAAATATTCGAAGACTTTTTGATCAATTGAATTATTTCTTCTGATTTCAGAAGGTTTTGATCTTTCATTGGTAATTGAAGGTCTTGTTATTGAACCTATCTGTAATTGCAACCCTTGGCCACATGATTGACAAAATTTGAATGTGCTGACATTCAAGTTACTACATGATCGACATCGAACCAGCCGACACCCACACTTTTGACAAAAATTGAAATTTTTTTCAATAGATTCTCCACATAAAGGGCACATTGAACTCAAAGCGAATCATCCTTTTAATTAAGAAATTCTATTTATGCTTCATTTGATTTATTTTATCAAATTTTGTTTAAGTCCTATCAGTTTGTCTAATTTTTGTATAGTATTCTAAAATGTCTTTATCAAATATCTTATAGGGCTCTTTAGGAATGCCTATCGGCATTATATATAGAGGCTCTTCGTTTTCATCTGCTCCAATGACATTCTTGACTTCATCATCATAGAATGCTCCTATCGCGACTGTTCCTAAATTGAGAGCGGCTGCTATCAAGTATATATTTTGTCCAGCATGGCCGCTTTCAATATACACGTATCTTTTACCTCTATCGCCGTATATTCTCTCTGTTCTTTTAAACATTGAACAAATCACGATATTAATTGGAGCTTTTTGAACCCACTCCTGATTTAAAGAAGCTTTAGCAAGCTCTTTATCTAATCTACCTTTCTTTTTTAATTCGATACTATGGGTTTTGGTGTCATATTTATATGAGCCGGGATCCAAATATTTTGAGCTTTCAATTAAGGTGCCATATTCGGAAATTACTACATATATTTCTAAAGGATAAGTAGCTCCTGCACTAGGAGTCGTTCTAAATTCAAAATTTAACTCGTTAATTCCATGAGAAGCCCATAAAATTTTTGATAGATGCTCAATTAAAATTGGATCATCCTCATATTCTCTAATGGATCTCCTCCATGCCATGACTTCTTCTATCGAAACATTGCTATCAAACATTGGAATTGGAAGTGCGTAGCTATTTCTTGATGGGATCATTACATTCTTCTCTTCAGATTTTTTCCCATTTTTTGGAACTAATCCAAAAAAATCGCCGCTAAGCCATCCAACTACTCCAAAGATCGCTAAGAGGGTGGGAAATATAATTTTAATAAAATTTTTTCTTGAAATAATTAGTTTTTTACTTGTCATTAGTAACATATCCTATAAAACCTTAGACAACAATACAGGGGATAACTAAAAAAGCATCTTATCTTTACTTAATTAATTCATTTTCTTGTCTTAAAAATAATCAAGTTGTTAGATACACTAAAACTAAAAAATTTGTTAATGTAATAGTAAATTCTTAAACGCATTAAGAAAAAATCTGCGATTTTAGAATAAATTCTGGGAGTAAAAATGACTGAATATGAGAAATTGCTTGATGAATATAGTGCAAAAATTGAAAAGAATCTATCGAATTTTTTGAAAAAAGAGATCGAATTTGCTTGTGGCTATCATAGTTTCATCGAATCATTGTATAAGAATTTATATGAGTTCACTTTTAGCGGAGGAAAGCGCCTAGCATCATGTAGTACATTATTGATCTATAAGGGATATTCTGATAAAATAGACAGAAAAATTCTGTCAGTTTGTTCAGGTATTGAACTTTATCGCCACTCTATTCTGATTCATGATGATTTAGTAGACGCTGATAAATTAAGACGAGGTGCTAAAACCATTCATGCTATGTATTCAGAAGATTATAACACCAGATTTGGAGGCAGTGTCGCTATATTTGCAGGAAATATCTATTATACTCTAGCCGTTAATGCGTTTATTGATTCAACTTTCAGTTCAAATAGAATTTTAAAAGTTATGAGGATTCTCAATTGTGCTTTCAAAGATGTAAATGATAGTCAACTCTTGGACCTTCTATTCGAAAACAAATTTCCAAGCATTAATGAGTGGTATATAATGGCATCAAAAAGAGCGGCATCACTATTTAGAGCATCTATGCTAATAGGTGCTACTCTAGCAAATGCTCCTATTAAAGATGTTCTTTTATTAAAAGAAGCTTCAGAGAATATAGGATATTGTTTTGATATTCAGGATGACATTATCGATACATTTGCGTCAAAGGATCAATACGGAAGAAGCCCTGGTGAGGATCTATTAAAGAATAAAAAGCCACTTCATATTGTCTATACTCTCATGATGGCGAGTCAATCACAATTGAGAGTTTTACAAAACATAACTGAGAAAAATATATCCGAAAATTTACCAAAAATTAGAAAGATAATATCAAATTGCGGTGCTTTAGAAGAGGCCAAAAAAAAATCCATTCAACATGCCTATAAAGCTAAGAAACTGATTTTAGAAACTAAAATGAATGATGATGTTAAGAATTTCTATGTCTCCTTTATTGATTACGTAAAGGACAGTTTAAACTGGTACAAATAATGTTGCTTTAGTAGTTATATGGTTAATAGTTAGAAAAAAATAAGTAGAGAAACTTTTATAGCTTTGATTGCAATTCAGAAAAAATAAGAATAACTAAATATTTAACCCGGCAGAAATCGTATCAAAATCGAGGAATGTATTTGGCAAGATTATATGCTAGTAAAAGAGGAAAGTCTGGGTCAACAAGACCTATTAGTAAAAAACCGCCTTCTTGGTGTAAATATCAGCCTGAAGAGGTTGAGTCCCTAATCATTAAACTCGCAAAACAAGGCAATAGTGCAAGTTCGATAGGATTAATACTCAGGGATAATTATGGAATTCCACTCATCAAACCAATAACTGGAAAACGAATAAACGAAATTCTAAAAAAATCAGATCTTTTACCTGCAATTCCAGAAGATTTAGATGCTTTACTAAGAAAGGCAAGTAGATTAAGAAAACATCTTGAGAAAAATCGACAAGATGCTTCCAATAAACGTGCTTTAACATTAATAGAATCCAAAATTCATCGTATGAGCGATTATTACAAAAATAAAGGAATATTATCAGAGAATTGGAAATATGTTCCTGCTGTTGCATCCGTTGTATAAACTCCTGTTGAATAAAGATGCTAGAAAACCAATACAAATCATTCATTTCCAAGACCGTGGACGCCACTAAATTAATTAATGAAGAGCTCGAAAAAAATTTACGAATTCTAATAGTGTCGCATTTTGATGCTGATGGAATTGCAGCAGCTGCCATATTAAGCAAAGCTCTATATAGAAAAGATGCGCTGTTTCATGTTAAGATAATAAAGAGACTAAACGAGAATATAATTAGTGATTTGTCGAAGATAAATTCTGATTTATTTATTTTTTCTGATATGGGAGCAGGATACTTAAGCATCATTTCTAAAATAATTGGAGAGAAAAAGGCAATAATCCTTGATCATCATCAATTGGAGCCCACTCAACAACCAAAAAATGTTTTACACGTAAATCCGCATCTTTTTGAATTAGATGGAGCAAACGAGATAAGTGGTTCAGGTATATCTTATCTGGTAGCAAAGTCTATAGATGTCAATAATGTAGATCTTTCACCTTTAGGAGTGGTAGGCGCATTAGGAGATATCCAAGATAAAGGTGAAAAACATAGTCTTTTTGGCCTTAACAATATTATAGTTGAAGATAGTATTAATTCTGGGAATATAAAAGTCGAAACTGATTTAATTTTCTTTGGTAGAGAAACACGACCAATACATAAAGCTATTGCGTATACAACAAATCCATTTCTCCCTGGACTTAGTGGAAAAGAAGATAGATGTTTTGCTCTTCTTAATTCTGCACAAATACCATCCAAAGATGGAGATAAATGGCGCAGTTTGGCGGATCTCACCCAAGAAGAGAAACAAAGGCTTTTATCAAAGATAATTGAACACATCTCCAGCCTTGGATTTTCTGGAAACATTGCAGCAGATCTCGTTGGTAAAGTTTATACACTTGTGAAAGAGGAAAAAATGACACCAAGCAGAAACGCAAGAGAATTTGCTGCATTATTGAATGCTTGCGGGAGGATGGAAAGACACTCATTAGCCTTGGCATTTTGTCTTGGAGAAAGGGATCTCATAATGGATGAGATTCAGGATATATTAAATGAGTATAGAAGAATTTTAGCTAATTATATGGATTTATTAACCAAAAATAAAGAAAGAATTGATGATAATGACAAATTACTAGTGATTCATGGAGAAGATATCATTAATGAAAACATGACCGGAGCGTTGTCAACTATTTTATCAATGAGTAACCAAAATACTGAGAAAGCCATATTAGTATTAAGTAAGACTGAAGATGGAAATATAAAAATATCAGGTAGAGCATCGCGTCTAATCTTACAAAAAGGTGCGAATTTGGGAAAAATTATGCAAACACTGGCTGAGAAGTTTTCGGGAATAGGTGGAGGGCATGATGTAGCTGCTGGTGCAGAAATCTCCCCTCAGACAAAATTGGCATTCCTGGAAGAATTTAAAAATTTATTATTAAATCAGATTGGTAGTAATTAATTGAAGATAATGATAAAAATAAATTACAATAATGAAAAAATTGCAAACTCAATTGCAAAAGCTTTAACGCCAGATGATAAGTTCGCACCATCTTATCTAAAGGTTAGAACTTGGAATGAGGATGGCGAGTTGAATTCTAAAATCGAGTGTAAGGATAGATTTGATACCTTCATATCAACTATCGATGATTTATTGGCATCTATACAAGCTGCAGAAAAAAATATTGAGATAATTGATAGTGATAATTATGAAAAATGAGGTAATCATAGAAGCAATTGGAGTGTTTACTTTCAGCAAAGACATTAGAAATTTAGATAAAGATCTACACGGCATAATTAAAAAAGCCAATCAAACAATTTTAAAAAAAGGGGTACCAAAAGATCGCAAAAATGAGGGAGCAAATATAGTTGATTCTACTATTAATGGCAGTAATCTTAACCTACATATCAATTCAGGACTATATGTAAGAGCTTATTCCGCAATTTTAAGAATGAAAAAATTTCTAGCAAGTGAATTAGGAAAGAAATTTAGAATTGGTATAAGAAAAGTAATCGTACGAAAAATTTCTTTTAGAATTCCTTTGGAAGAAGAAATACCTCAGAATTTTATTGATGAAATTCGATCGTCTTCTTATGTCAAATCTGTGAGAAAAGAGGAACAAACTTTAATTATTATACTTCATGAAATTAAAGAACATGATCTCAAAATAAATGTACCTGATAGAATAATTAATGAGATTATAAAAAAAATTAATAATTTTAACATCAGTACTAAAATAAAAGAAGGATATAAGGACTTATCCGACTCGGTTACAGTAGTAAAAAAGGAAGCCCAGCCTATAGTCAGGAAGTCTGTTCCTAAGAGAATAAAATTTTCTAATGAGCCAATGGATGAGGCTCTGAAAATAGGATGGGTTAAAGAATTTCCTGGCAGGGGGCAATGGATATACACTACTCCTTATTCCCAATTATTCGATATAATCAAGGAAATTCTTTTAAATGAAGTAGCTAAAAAGCTGAAATTTCAGCCTTTTATGCTCCCCAAAGTCATTCCTTTAGAAGTCATGAAAAAAATGCCTGGATATCTTGAAGATATTCCTGAAGGAATGTATTATATTTTTCCTCCACCAAGAGACCCCAATACTTTCAAGACCTTTAAAGAAAAAGTAAAAGTTACCAAAGAGGTCCCTAGAGAGGAATTGAAGAAAGTCCTAAAAAACCCTGATTATGTACTTGCTCCAGCCCAGTGCGAAGCTTTTTGGCAATTCTATGGTGGAGAGATACTGGATATAGAACAACTTCCCTACAAGCTCTATGATTGTTCGGGTTATACTTATCGCTGGGAGGGTGGTGGAGTGGAAGGAATGACGAGGTTGCATGAATTTCAGAGAATTGAACTAACCTATGTCGGTAATCCAGAACAAATAGTCCAGATAAGGGATGAAATTGTTGATGAGAGTATTAGAGTTGTCGACAATATATTAGATATGGAATGGAGAATAACAGCAGCAATACCTTTTTGGGCAAAAGAAGGGACCATAGATTTTGATACCCACGATAGTAAAAATATTGCGGCATATGATTTGGAGATTTATCTCCCCTATAGAGGAGATAGAGAAAATTCAGAATGGCTGGAGATTGCTGGATGCTTTGTTCATAAATTGAAGTTTGTAAATAGCTTCAAAATCAAAGAAATAAAGAAAAGAGAGATCTGGACTGGATGCACTGGTTTAGGAGTTACACGTTGGATTGCTGCCTTTCTATCTACTCATGGATTTGATGTAGAAAATTGGCCAAAGGCTGTTAAGGTCAAATTTGATAAGAATTATAGACAAATTAAAACTCTCAGTTGGCCACCAGAAAAAATTGATTGAAAAACAGATAATTTTAATATAGAAAGATAAGAACCTTTTTTAACTTCCGATTATCATTTTATGCAGTACTACATCAGGTGAATATGAACGTCTTGGAGGATATGGATTGTCAAAATCATCTCGTAGAAGAGTTAGAGATAAATGGCGATTAAAAGAGTGGTATGATGTTTATACTCCATCGTATTTTGGAGAATTAAGTGTAGCAAGTATTCCATGTTCGGATCCATCAATATTAATTGGGAGAGTAGTAGAAAATACTCTCTATGATATTACAAATGATTTTTCACATCAATCAATTAAGCTTCATTTCCTTATTATCAGAGTAGAGGGGAAAAAAGCTCTTACTATTTTAAAAGGCCATGAATACTCCGCAGATTATTTACGTAGCTTGGTTAGAAGAGGGACTGGAAGAATTGATTGTATACATGGTGTAAAGACTAAAGATGGTTTTACTACTCGCATCTCAACTGTTGCTTTCAGTAGAAATAGAATTAGGAAATCTCAGGAACATGCTATAAGAGCTGTAATTAGAGATATAATCGAAAAAAAGGTAAAGAATCTAAATTATGACCAACTTTGCCATGAAATGATAATCGGAAGCGCAGCTAAAGCTGGTGTTGGATCTGACATTTATAATTTAGCAAAAAAAATTGTACCATTAAGGCATGTAGGCTTAAGGAAGTCAAAATTGATTAGTTTTCCCGCAAAACTAATGGAACAACCAGAAGAGAAGCCCAAGGAGACTCCAACGCAAACCTCAAACCAATAATGCGTATTAATTTCATTCATAAATGCTATTTCTAATCTTCATTTATTTACTTAAAATCACATTTATTTTATCAATTTTATCGCTATTTTGTCAATTACAGATTTCATTTTCTAAAAAAATATTTCTAATTGAATTCATTATATTACGATCCGTGAAATTTTAGATTGAAAGATATTAATACAACAATTTCGAAAAAGAATAGATCTACCTCCAAAGAAGTTGCTATGCAACTTTATTCAGGAAATGCAAAAGAGTATATGCAAGCAAAGATTATGGCAACTAAAAAGTCGGGTATTAAAAGATATCCAAGCAATTATGAGATCGCAATAGAACTAGATAGAATCGCAGATGAACTCGAGGGTAAAGAGAGAGAAGAATTAATTATAAAAATGAGGAAAACCGCCTTAAAATTAATGCTATTATTAAAAGAATATAGTCCGAGATTAACCGGAAGTGTATGGAGAGGAACTGCAAGAATCGGTAGCGACATAGATATATTAGTTTATGCATCTGATCCCAGTGAAATTGTACAAATTATCAAAAAAAATAATTTCAGAATAATAGAAAAAAAGTGGATTAAAACTGATTTTCATAATTCTATCAAATCATTTTTTAACATACGAGTTGCCGTAGATATGGACCAAGAGTCTGAGATAACCGTTAGAGGTTTGGATGATGTGGAGATCATTGAAAAATGCGAAATATATGGTGACCTTAGAAAGGGTTTATCGATAGAACAATTGATTAATATCTTGAATAAAGACGCATTGAAAAAATTTGTTCCGAAAAAAAGATCTCAGTCATATTCAAAAAAATGATTAATATTTTTCAAAAATAATCGACAACATATTGGTGTGCAAATTTTTGGGCAAACTTTTTGGAAGTTCTGGGGTTCGTGGAATTTCGAATAAAGAATTGTCTCCAAATGAAATAATGAAAATAGGTCAATCAATCGTGGCTGAAGAGGGAGAGGGGGAAGTATTAATTGCGCATGATACAAGAACTTCGAAAGCCATTTTTTTTAATGCAATCACTTCAGGTTTGCTTTCTGGTGGAGCAGAGATAAAGGTTTTAGGATTGGCAACTACGCCATCCTTAGCTTATCTAACCAAAGAATTAAGTGTAAAATATGGTATTATGATAACAGCAAGCCATAATCCACCTCAATATAATGGTATAAAGGTATTTGATAACGATGGAATTGCTTATGATGATTCTAAAGAAAATCGAATTGAGGATGTCTATTTTTCTAAGAAGTTTAGACTTGTAAGTTGGAATGAAATAAAAAATGTGGAAGAATACAGTCATAAATTGGAGGATTATATCGAGCTAATTTCGACTTCAGTCGAATTTCATAACAAATGGAATATTGCCTTAGATATTGGATGCGGAGCTTCGTGTTTTTTAGCTCCTAGAATAATTAAGAACTTGAATTTGAATTTTATGTCCATTAACGCTCAACCAGATGGATTTTTTCCAGGCAGACTTTCTGAACCTACTGAAACTTCTTTAGAAGATCTAAGCAATATTGTCAAAGAGTTGGATTTTGATTTAGGGATAGCTTTTGATGGTGATGCTGACAGAGTTGCTTTCATTGATGAAAAAGGACATTTCATTTCAATGGATAAAGCTCTAGCAGCTTACTCAGCTTATTTAGTCGAGAAAGAGGGTGGAAATATAGTCGTCCCTATAGATACTTCTTCGTGTGTTGATGAAGCTGTACTTAAGAAGGGGGGTAAAGTCATAAGAACAGGTGTGGGCGATTCAAAAGTTGCTAAAGGATTAAAAAAATACAGTGCGATATTTGGAGGTGAAGTAAGCGGTGCATGGATAAATCCAAAATTTCATTTTTGTCCTGATGGCATTCTATCGGGAATTCTTTTTCTAAAAGCTGTTGAAGAAGATGGAAGAAGCATCTCAGACTTTGTGTCAGAAATACCATCATATCCAATTGTTAGGACTAAAGTTAAATGTCAAAATACACTGAAGAATAAAATTATGAATAAAGTATACGAGAGAATTACGAAACCGTTCCAAAATATTACAGAGATATTAACATTAGATGGTGTGCGTGTATCAACGGAGGATGGATGGCTTTTAATCAGACCGAGTGGAACGGAACCCACGATTAGAGTAGTAGCAGAGGCAAAGAACATCAAACTTTCAAAGAAATACCTCGGCATTGGGATAAATATTATAAAGGAAATTCTAAAAGGAATTTAAATAAATGAAATGTATTATCTTAGCAGCTGGTAAAGGAGTTCGTCTTCTTCCAATTACAGAAAGCAGACCCAAACACATTCTACCTGTCGGTGGCGTACCACTAATTGAAAGAATAGTTGAAAGTTTAAGAGCAAATAATATTCAAGATTTATTTATAGTAGTGGGATATAAGAAAAGAGCAATTATAGAATATTTGGATGATATAATAAAACACAGTACAAAAATAAAGTACATAGAACAAGATGAACCACTTGGCACTGCAGACTCCATTAAACTTGCTAGAGATTACATAGGTAAAGAAGATTTTATGGTGATTTATGGTGATTTATTCATAAGACCTAGGACTATTGAGAGAATTATTAGAGAGTATCACAAAGGAAAAGAATCTATAATTGGGATAAAAACAAGTAAAAAAATCGGCGATTATGGTATTGTAATCACTGAGAACGACCATATTAAAAGAATAATTGAAAAACCAACAAGAAAGGTGAAAAGAACAAATTCAATTAATACAGGAATATACATATTGAATAAAGATGTATTCGATGGAATTGAAGAGACTGAGAGATCGATTCGAGGGGAGTACGAACTTACTTCCTCCTTAAACATCGCGGTTCAACATAATGTAAAAATAAGAGCAGTATCATTGGATGAAGAAGAATGGATGGATATCGGATATCCATGGGATCTATTTGATGCTAATGAGCGGGCTCTCAACTATATTAAACACACTATTGAGGGAGCCGTCGAGAATAATGTCAGTATGATAGGACCCGTTATATTGGAAAAAGATGCGAAAATCCTATCAGGTTCCAGGATAGAGGGTCCTGTTTTTATTGGTAAAAATTCGATTTTGGGACCCAATTGTTATCTACGACCTTATACTTCGATAGGTAAGAATGTAAGAATAGGAAGCTCGTGTGAGGTAAAAAATAGCATAATAATGGATGGGACTAAGATCCCTCATCTAAGTTACATAGGCGATAGTATCATAGGCACAGAATGCAACTTAGGAGCAGGAACAATAACAGGCAATGTTAGAATAGACAATAAAACTGTAAAAGTAAGAATAAAAAATAATTTTATAGATAGCAACTTAAGAAAGTTAGGTGCGATAATAGGAGACAACGTTAAAACATCAATTAATGTAAACTTTATGCCTGGCGTCAAAGTGGGCTCTAATGCTTTAATAGGTCCGAATATTGTAGTTTACGAAGATATTTTATCAAGAGAAAAAATATTACTTGAACAGAAATTTATTCACAAAAAATGTGAGGATTAAAAAAGAGTTTAAGTTGGATGTAACCTTGGTAGAGATGGATAGAAAAGAATTTGAAAAGAAATTTCCAACGCTATTTAAGGAGATTGAAAGTAAAAAAGTAAATATAAATGAAACAAATGGTTCAAATTACCAAAGCAAAGAATTATTCAGAGGCTACATGCCAACTGCGATAGATTATCTAAGAAGATGTGACACGGATGAGCAAGCTGAAAAAACGATTGAATATCTTTTAAAGAATAGAGAAATAACTGAATCCTATGGAAAAAAATTGAAGAAAGTATTGAAGAAAAAAGGAATTAGAGGTTTTGGTCCTAAGAAAGAAGACGGGTACTATCTAAGAAAAGCCGGAATAATAGATTAACTTAAAGTTTAAATAAACTTTTTTACTAATTTGTTCAATCCTTTAATGGGGGTTACTAACTTTGACAGCTTATCAAATGATGACAAAATTATGGAAAAAGCAGGATAGTAATGATTTAAAAGAGTATATGCGCCAAATAGCAATCAAATGGAGGCGCGAACCTTCAATAATAAGAATTGAAAAACCAACTAAACTCGATAGAGCTAGGCGTTTAGGATATAAAGCAAAACAGGGATTTGTCGTTATTCGGATCAGAGTCAGAAGGAGCGGTGCTAGAAAAATTAGACCAGTTTCAGGTCGAAGACAAAAAGCAATGGGAGTTACCAAGATAAAATGGGCAAAAGGGATGAAAAGAATTGCTGAAGAAAGAGTTTCTAAGAAATTCCCTAATCTCAAAGTGCTAAACTCTTATTTACTATGGAGTGATGGCAAGTTCAAATGGTATGAGGTCTTATTATTGGACCCTAATCATCCTGTCATTAGCAAAAGTATGAAATGAATCGCTTATTAAGAATTGAGAGATTTGCATTTGATTGATATATAGGATTGAATTATTTTGGAATATTTGATACCAATAGCTCATGTTTCTAGATTTAAAAATTCAAAGCAAGTTAAAGCAAGAGGTAAAGGATTTTCTATCACGGAATTAAACAAAGCTGGTGTGTCTATCGAGATAGCTCGTGAGTATGGATTAAGGATTGATTCTAGAAGAAAGTCAGTACACCAAGATAATATTGAGAAATTAAAAAAATGGAACAGCAAATTGAGTAAAAAGAAGGAAGAAATTCAAAAATCAGAAAAAGAACATAACTAAAATTGCTATAAACATAGAAACAGAGTATTTCGAGGATTAATTTCATCTTAGAAATAATAAAAAGGCTCAATGAAGGCAAAAAGATTGAGAAATTCATTAATTGATAAACGGAGAAGTAAAAGTAATAGAAATAAATAATTTCATATTTTACGCGATCTTCAATATCAAAATTTGATGGGGATAAATTTTGTGTCTTCAGAAGAATTGATTGTTCTAAAGATGGGTGGTTCGGTAATAACAAATAAGTACGAACATTTTTCTGCTCGCAATGAGGCAATAGAAAAAATAGCTCAAGGAATATCCAAGATTAAGCAACCTTTAATATTGATTCATGGTGCCGGAAGTTATGGACATCCTCTTGCAAAAAAATATGAAATACACAAAGGTTACTTTTCAAGTTCTCAATTGGATGGGCTGGTAGAAATTAGAATTAAAATGCAAAAGTTAGGAGAAATTCTAACTCAAATCTTTAGAAAATATGGTATGAAAATCATACCCATTATTTCATCAAGCTGTATGATTGCAAAAAATAAAAGACTTCTAAGAGTGGAAATTGAACCATTTAGAATTTTTCTAAAAATTGGATTAATACCCATGTGTAGTGGCGATGTTGTAGCGGATAGAAAGTTAGGCTTCTCTATCATATCAGGAGACCAGATGGCAACTTATCTTGCCAGAGAATTAGGGACAAAAAAAGTCATATTTGGTTGTGATGTGGATGGTATTTTTACATCCGATCCAAAGCAAAACGAGGGAGCTGAATTAATACCCATCATAAAATTTAAGGATTTAAGGAAAATTTTAAAAAAATATGTAAGCGAAACTAAGGCTCCAGATGTAACAGGTGGTATGTTAGGAAAATTAAATGAGATTAATAACTTGATGAAATCAGGTATTGAAGTTATCATAATGAATTTAAACAGACCCGAGGATCTAATAAAAATAATGAGTGGAAAAGATGTAAAATGTACACGCCTTATTCCATCTTCGAAGTCATAGGATAAATTTACAATATCGGAGATTTTTTTAATAAATGCAAAATATTTTAGACTTACTCTCAGAATTTGGGCGAAAAGTAGATCCAATTATAATTAAATATTTGAAGAATGGGGCTTATGTTGATTTTGTTCCTGCCGCCTTGTACCAGATAAAAAGCGGTGGTAAAAGAGTTAGGTCTGCTTTAACTTTACTAAGTTGTAAAGCTGTGAATGGAAAGATATCAGAAGCTATATTTCCAGCCGCAATATTTGAGCTAATACACAATTATTCACTTATCATGGACGATATCATAGATAAGGGAGAGGTAAGAAGGGGGGTCCCCACCACAAGATCAAAATTCGGTGATAACATAGCTCTATTAGCCGGGATGTTTTACAGAGAAGTAATCGGAGATATAATAGGAGAGTGCAATAATGGTGATAAAATACAAGAACTTGTAATCAGAACGATTAAAGAAACGATCGAGGGAGAAAGACTTGATATACTTTTCGAGCAAATAGGAAAAACAGGAGAATATATTGAGCATTATAGATTCAAAACAATTTCAAATAAATCATATCAAAAGCTAATTGGGAAAAAAACTGCAACTTTGATGAGTGCAGCATGCCAGGCTGGGGCAATTGTTTCAGATGCATCTCAAAAGAGAGAAAAGGCATTATCTGATTATGGGTGGTATTTAGGTCTAACTTTTCAGATAACAGATGATATATTAGACATTTTTGGGGAAAAAACTGGAAAACAAAAAGGTAAAGATATTATTGAGCATAAATTAGGCAACGCAATCATTATGTTGGCTTTTCAGGAAATGAATGAGTCTACAAAAATGAAGTTATTAAATATTTTACGCAAACCAAAAGTAGACCAAGCTTCAGTTAAAAAAGCTATTAGATTAATTAAAACTACTAATGCCCAGGAAAGGGCTTATAAATTATCAAATAAATATGCTGAAAAAAGTAAAAAAATACTTCTAATTTTGCCAGAGTCAAAGGCAAGAAAACAATTATGTGATTTAGCAGATTTTATAGTGAATAGATTATATTGAATTTCGATACTCTTCAAAGAAGAGAAAGTTCTTTGGTAATTTTATCTATAAGTTTAGAGGGCGCAGGCCCAATCGCGATACAAGTAACTGTCCCCGGTTCAAGCTGAGTTAAACCACTGTCTTGAACGATAGATGTTGGTAAACCTGTTTTTTCTGCCTCTTCTTTTATTTTGAATAGATCGATTTTTGATTCTATCTTCAATACTATTTTTCTCTGTCCTCTGTTTATCCAGGATTCCCACCAATTTGCATTGATCTTTTTTATCCTTTCAGATGCTATCACAGATGCATGACTTGCTTGAGCGGCTATTTTGCCCTTTCCCATTCTAAGATCTTTCCTCACGATTATAGCCAATTTATATTCAATATTACTCATTTCGCATTCAATTTTTAATTGATGAATTACTAAAAAGGTTAGAAAGCATATTCTTTTTCTCTGATAAACTCCTTTCAATAACCTTTATACTACCATCTGCTAGAAAATCGATTATATTAAAAGAGTGCCCCAATCTACCTCTAGTCCTAATACTTGAAACAGTTCCAGTATTAATTAGAGGTGTGTCGTCAATCCTTAAAAACCTTCTAACGTGCCTATATCCCATAAGAACCAGATTTACTTTATTGGTTAGAACTATTTCTAAAATATCACCTGCATCATCAAGAAGGCCCCTCTCACGACCTACAAAAGGGACTGGAATCAAATGATGGTGGAAAACAACAATTTTAATTTTACCTGCGGAAGTATTTTGTAGATTCTTTTCTAAATAATGCTGTCTCCTTCTGCCTAACCATCCATTATCTCTATCGGGTTCAGGGCTATTCATAATAAAAAAATTGAATCTGCAAATTCTTTTTTGAATTTAATGGCCCTATTATTTCTCTGAATAACGAGTTACCATAATTACGTTCATCATGATTTCCTAGGGAAGAATTATTTTACTGTCGAACATATCAATTTTTTTTAGTGCTAATTCATATTCTGGAAGGGCTCCGCTATCTGTAATATCGCCTGTATGAACGATAACATCGGGTTTAGGGTCTAAATTATTTATGTCCTTCACAGCTATGTAAAACATTTTTTCTTCAAAATTTCCAAATCTAGATATATGAGTGTCGGAAATGTGTACTATTCTAAATCTAAGGTCTACAATTTTTCATGCTTCTTTTTAGAGATTTTGAAAAATCTTTCCATATTTTTAAATTAGTAATCATTAAATCTTCCGATAAATTCAGAGATGGTTCGATATAATATATATAATATCATTCTCTTTGTACAAAGTATATTGATTGGATAAATTCCAGGTAAAAGAAATATAGTATTAATTGTATCATAATAGATTTTATGATAGATGTACATTGTCATCTTGAACAGCCTAATTATGAAAAAGATCGTGATAATATAATAGAAAAAAGTAAGAAGCAATTGAAAGCAATTATAACTTCGTGTGCACACTCCAAAGATTTTGATCTAACATTAAAATTGGTTGACAGATTTAGTGGATTTATTTTTTCAACTGTTGGCATTCATCCAAAATATGTAAACGAAATCTCACGAAAAGAGAAAGATGTTTTTATTGAAAGAATTAAGGAAAAAAAAGATAAGATTGTAGGAATTGGTGAGACTGGTTTAGATTATTATTGGATAAGAGATAAAAGATTGCAGGAAAAGCAAAAAGAATTATTTATTCAATTTATCTCTCTATCTAAAGAATTAAATTTGCCCCTGATCATTCACGCTAGAGATTCTTATGAAGATACGATCAAAATTCTGGAAAGAGAAGATGCAAAATTAGTAATGATGCATATGTTTGGTGCTAATCAATTAACAAAACAAATTATAGAAAATGATTGGTACATCTCCATGAATGCTATTGTTTTAAAAAGTAAAAGGCATAAAAAAGTGGTCAGAGACACCCCAATGCAAAGGTTATTATTAGAAACGGATTCCCCATGGCTTGCTCCTGAGGATTTTGGCAATAAAAGAAATGATTCGACAGCTGTAAAATTTATTGCAAAAAAGATAGCTGAGGTTAAAAAAGTAAGTTTTGAAAAAGTAGATAAAGTAACTACTGAGAATGCAATAAATCTATTCAAATTAAATTTCTGAAGTTAAAATAGAATAAAAATGAAATATACTCTAACTTTCGGGTAGAAGTTAGCATGTATGATTTTAACTTACACTTATTCTGGGCTTTTCTGATTGGGCTTTCGCGCATGCTATATTTTATAAGAATATATATTTTTTTTATCTCTGTTCAAACATTGAATTATATAAAAGCTTACTTATTTATGGAAAAATTCAACAAATTAAGATCGGGCGCAGTATATCTTCTCAGAAGCAAACTACGATTCATCATTCCTCTTCTAATCTTTTTTTTTCTCAAAATTATTAGTGCGTTCTTGCTCCTTCAAAGAATAGAAGAGAAAGATTTTTTATCACTCTTCCACGGATGGGACAGTTTTTACTATATGAGTATTGCCACAAGATGGTATCCAAATACGATTGTTGAATTATGGGCTTTCTTTCCTTTCTATCCATATATTTCCAGAATTATAAATATAGTTCTCCATGACGTTTGGCTATCGACTACAGTAGTCTCATTTATTTCAGGAGTGATTTGGATTCCTATATATCAATCAATTGCAGAGAGATACATTAATGCCAAGGAATCCTTTTTTTCAACTTGCATGTTCGCCTCATTTCCCCAAGTCTTCCTCTTTACATCTGTAGCTTATAGTGAGTCGCTGTTCCTTCTTACTACATTGGTCGCTTGGTTGCTTTATCTACGTGGAAAAATTTTTGGTTCATGCATCTCGGCTTCTCTTGTCACATTAACTAGGCCTTATGGAATCTTGATAATATTACCTATCCTTTTAGGATTGCTAAAAAGAAATTTGTGGAAGAAGTCCCTATTGGTTTTATTTCCACTCTCAACTCTTCTAGGTTGGGTATGGTATAATTTCATTAAAACTGGAGATTATTTTGCTTTCATTACAGCTCAGGAGCAATGGATAGGTCAGCCATGGCAACCTGGAAACTGGTTTCGAGAATTTTTTTTACCTCTGCTAAATGTCAAGCAACCAACTCACACTATGGCTCCACTTGCAGCATACATCTTCTTAATTCCTTTTATTGTTTTAACAGCATACTTAATTATAATGACTTTTGGGATAGACTGGAAACTTGGAGTCTATGGGGCGGCAGTATTTATAACGGCTCTTTCGATTGGGACTCCTCTTTCGGCGCCACGATTTATACCTTTCATATTTCCTTTATGGCTAAATATCAAAACAAAAAAATTTATTATCGCATTCACAGCATGTGTCTTTTTCTATCTCCATGCCATGGTGGTATGGTTTTTATTTACTTCAAATATATGGGTTGGCTAAATTCTATTATTATCTACGATGCGATCAATTAATTTAAAAAAATTCCTCTACCCTGAACTAATAGCTACTCAATTTCATAGTTAGCTGAATTTAAATCCTCTAAACCCAGATGAATTTGTTTTATTGATGAAAGACTTACGAATTTATTGAATAATCTATAAAAAATATAAGAAAGGATTTTAAAAATAGATAATCCATATTCATGATTTTGAAATTCATTTTTATAGAACTATAATTTTTTCAGGGGTAAATAATTCTATTGAACAACAAGGGCAATCCTGTAATTGCTTTATATAATATTTCTCTAGAGCGCGAAGGAGTTCGTATACTCGATAATATTGATTGGAAGGTATTTCCCGGAGAGCATTGGGCTATAATTGGACAAAACTCAGCGGGTAAAACCCTCCTTCTAAAAATCATTTCAACCTATCTCTGGCCATCAGAAGGAAGAGTTGAGATACTTGGAGAGGAGTTTGGAAAGATTGAATTACACAAACTTCGGCAAAATATTGGTTGGGTAAGTTCAGCTCTAGAGCAGGATTTACCAATGGACCAACCAGTATCAGATATAGTACTTTCTGGCTATTTTTCAACTCTGCGGTTATTTTCCAAGCCTCCTAAAAGGATTATACAACGTGCAAAAAAGATATTGTACTTATTAGGTCTTAATGATCATGAAAGACAATCATTTTTTACTTTATCTGTTGGAGAGAAGAAAAAAGTTCTAATAGCTCGTGCAATTTTGAAAAAACCTCGCATTTTAATACTTGATGAAGTTTGTGCTGGTCTAGACCCACTGGCAAGAAAGCAATATCTTGACTCTTTACGTAATTTAATTTTAAAAGAAAAAGATATTTCGGTGCTTTTTGTCACTCATCACTTAGAAGAAATTTTTCCAGAAATTACCCATGTTCTTGGATTGAAAGAAGGAAGAGTAATTTTTGCGGGAAGAAAGGGAGATGTGCTAATTTCGGAAAATATTATTGCACTTTTTGATGAAAAAATTAAATTTAGAAAGGAAAATCAGAATTATTCTTTAGATGTTTTCTAATTTTTTTCTAATTTAGAATAAAATAACTTTTTCTTATGTATGATATGCATTTTTTTGAACAAATACTCTCTTAAGTATCTTGGAATTATTATGCTTTTAAAGGTGATTTTATTTTGGAGTATAAACTCTGGAAGATGACATGGGAAGAGGTAAAATCATCAATATCAAGTGCTAATGCAATATTACTTCCTGTTGGTTCAATGGAACAACATGGTTATCATATGACTTTAGATACCGATACGTATACTAGCAAAGTATTAGCTGAAAGAATTGCTCAAGAAGCACAAAAAAAAGATATTTATGTCGTCGTTGCTCCACCTTTAGCCTTTGGAGTTTCATGGTATCATATGGATTTTCCAGGAACTATATCATTTAGTCAAAAAACATTCATCACTGCAGTATTAGAGATTCTAAAGTCCATTCATAAACATGGCTATAAAAACATCATAATCTTTAACTCACATGGAGGTAATTCAATTGCTTTACAATTAGTTATTAATCTATTCTATGAACAATTTGGGGAGATAGTTTATTTAGCTCAATGGTGGGAAATTGCAAACGATATACTTATGGAGATAGATTCTGGATATCTACATTCTGAAGAGGCTGAAACTTCACTATTAATGTACTTAGGTCAAAGAATATTGAAAGATAAGACTTGCAGAGAAGCTTTTTCAAGGGAGAAAGCATTGAGGAAAGGTGGTAAATCAACCTCAAAATGGATTCGCTATGATGGACTTCATAAAGGACCTTTCATTAGTTTACCGATGAATCGAATTATTGAGATCTCAAAATCGGGAGTAGTTGGTGATGCAAAAGTTGCGACAATCGAAAAAGGGGAGAAAATTGCGGAGACTGTGATTAATCGAATAGTGGAAATTTGCCATGATCTCGGGAATAAATAAAATTTTGATAATTTTCTTTGATTTTTTCAAAGCAAATATTCTGAATAAGATAAAGAACCAATGTTGAAGATTATTTCTGTTTTCTAAATGATTTTAGTGATTTATTAATAATATATGACCATGATAGTAAAGCTTCATCCGAATACCATTTAGCAACCACTTGAAGCCCCATTGGCAAACCATTTTTACTTAAACCTACAGGTAAATTTAATGCAGGCAAACCACTGTGAGTCCAAGGAAGATTCATAATAGGATCTCCAGTACTCTCCAGACCCTTTGTTGCTGGTCCAAGTGCAGCTGGAGAAATCCAAAGATCAATATCACTAGATTCCATAGCATGGATCAATTTATTCCTAAGTTTACTACGTTCTTCTAAAGCTTTTATTAAACTTTTTTTTGGAATCAATTTTCCTTTTTTTATAAGTTCTTTGGTTTTTGGGCGATAAAGCTCACCAAAATTGACAAACCATTTTGAATGAACCATTGCAAATTCGGCCGCCATTATAAGATTGTGCTTTTTACATATTTCTGAGAAATCGGGCATTATTCTAATTCTTTCAATTTCGAATTCATTTTTAATAAGGTGTTCACAAATATTATCGAAATGTAGCATGCCCTTTTTTGATGTATGCTCCAGAAAAGGTCCTTCAGGAATGCCTAGTACAGGTTTAGTATAATATACTTTTGATTTCCATCCCGTTAATAAAAGACTAGCTATTAGTTTTGCTCCTTCAATATCATTTACAAAAAATCCTACATGATCTAATGATGGTGAAACTGGAATTATGCCTTTTTTGGATATTCGATCAAAACTTGGTTTAAACCCAATAACACCACAAAAAGATGCTGGACGTATTATAGAGCCAATTGTTTGTGTTCCTAATGTAAGCGGTGTTAACCCAGCAGCAACAGCAGCTGCAGAACCACTACTTGAACCACCTGGCGTATAATTTAGGTTGTAAGGATTTCTAGTTGAACCTGACTCAAAATATGCAAATTCAGTGGTAATTGTTTTCCCTAAGATAAGGACTCCCGACTCTTTTAGCCTTGTTATACAGTCTGCTTCGTTTCCTTTTAAAATCCTTGAAGGTAATTGACTCCCAGCTTTAGTTTCAAATCCGGATATATGAAATATGTCTTTGACTCCAATCGGGATTCCAAATAATGAGGGACGTCGAGAGGTCTCAGGATATTTTGATAACAATAACTCAGCATCTCTACGTATTCTTTCGAATCGTTTGTTTTCGGGTACAAAGGCTTTAACTCTGGGTTCTAAGGATTTAAAAGTAATTTCAAGTTCTTGTAGATAATTCATTAATGATAAATTATTGTCATGTAAGTCTTTCACTAACGAAGACAAACTTTTATTGGATAAAGAAATCATTTGGATTGTCCTTGTTAAGGACTTAAATATAATAAGTTTTCCAATTTTTTGGATTTTATCAGCTTTTTAATGTTTACAAAAATTATCAATAAGCAATATTATTGTGATATATAGATCATTTCTTCATAATTTCTAGGATTAAATTAATTTCTGGTAAACTAACATTTCTTAATTTAATTTTTCCCACTAATACAATACTAATTAATTTCAATTTTTTTAAGAACATTTCATAATAAGTCAGAATAATAATCGCTTTTCTTATTTGTATAAGAAAATTTCTTTTTCCAATATTAAAAAGCTAATAAACCATTTTATGTTAATTAGAAGATATTAAAATGGAAGAAGTTAGAGTTACAAAGATCATCACATCTTGTTTTATTAATGCTACTGAAAGAGAAGAGAAGGTCACAGATGCATTAATGAATTTATTCCCGGAAGAGTTAAAAGAGAAGATTAAAATTAAAAAAACAAATCTTGAAGGTCATTACGGCAATCCGATTACTATTTTAGATGCAGAAATTGATGATAAAAAGTTAATTGATCTATTTATAAAACATCTTTCGGGATTACTTGGAGCGACAGAGAAAAAAGAACTTACTAGAGAGTTTGAAAATCATTTAGATGATAAAAGTAATTTTTACATAAGATTAGACAAGCAAATAGCATATATGAAAAAATTCTGCTTCCAACAACAAGATCCGATTAAGATAAAGATTAAATTAAAAAAATCTAAACGCCTTCCTAAAGAGATTGTCTTCGAATATTATCAAAGGATAGGGTTATTGATATGAGAAGATTTGTTGATTTTTGTATCATTCCATCTTCTTATGAAGATGAGATTTTAGATGGATTGATTAAAATATCTAGATTACTCGATATCTCACTTATTGGAATTTCATTTTGTCAACTAAAACAAAATCAAATCAGCAAAATAATTATGAAATTTAACGAAGCTGGGATAGATATTGCTAAAAGATTAGATATTACGCCTAAAACTCGCATTGAACTTTTGAAAGAATTGAGAAAAAATAGAGGAATTTATGAGATAATTTGTGTTAACTGCAATAATACTGAGGTTTCAATCGTTGCTTCCAGAGATCGAAGAGTGGATTTAGTATCGATAGGTCAAAAGATGACTCTTCGAAGTATCAGAAAAGCAATAAATCGAATTTCAAATAAACATTTAGAAATTAGAATGTCCGAAATTTTAACTTCCACAAAATCGAAAATAAATGTATTTAGGAAACTGTATGAGGAGATTTCTATCGCAAAATATAACAAAGTACCTATAATCTTATCAAGTGGCGCAAAGAATTCATTCATGATGCGTTCTCCAAGAGATATGGCAGCTTTAGGAATTTTTCTAGGTTTAGATAAAATTGAGGCGTTAAATTCAGTTTCAAAGAATCCTCTCTCAATTATAAAGGAAAATAGAAAAAAACTTTCGAATCGATGGATAACAGAAGGTGTAGAAATATATAGAGTGCCTAAGAAATGAAAAGAAGAATTTGGAGATATCTACTAGTGATAGTATTGTCTAATGAAAGAATTACTAAAGATAGTTTGAATTCGACCTTATTTCAAAATCTAAGATATCTATATGGAGAACAGATTGTAGTAAAAACATGGCCAAAAGTTATATATTTTAACCCAAAATCCAAAGAAGCTATTATTAGATGTAGCCATAATGCTATAAATGAGGTTAGAGCTTCGCTTGCTTTAATAACAAAGATTAATGATCATACAGCCGCGATTCATGTAATTAGAGTTTCAGGAACAAGTAAGAGTCTAAAGGGATTTTTGGAAAATTAGAGAAGCCTAACATACTTATTTTTTTATTTTTTTTAAAAATTCTTTGTATAATTTTTTTTCTGTTTTTTTATCATTCCAATTACATCTCATGCACACTTTTGCTTCAATTCCTACTGGTGTATCATAGAGGGGGCAGAAAATTAATTCTTTTTCAATTATGAGCCCACTACAAGCGAGACTCTTTTCTTTACTTTCAGGTTTCTCTTTTTTTACCATAAAACACAAGCATCCTAAAATTAGATAAAGAATGATCTCTTTTTTTAAGAGATCTCAACTATTAAAATTTTCAGAGCGCGCGCGCTAATCTGTTATCATATTGTTTTAAATATTAAGATATCTTAGCCAATAGTTAAATTTATTTTGAACAAGTAATGCTACATTCTTAAAACAAGCTGATATATACATGTCCTCGAAAAAAAAATCTATGGTTCAACCTGAGATAAATATAGGTACTCTAGGTCATGTCGACAATGGGAAAAGCACTTTAGTCCAAGCTCTGACTGGTATCTGGACAGGAAGACATTCTGAAGAACTACGAAGAGGAATAACAATTAGATTGGGTTATGCTGACGCTTATTTCTATAAATGCTCAAGTTGCGGAGCTCCTCAATGCTATACAAATAAGGAGAAATGTTCAATCTGCGGTTCAAAAACTGATTTCTTGAGAGGGGTTAGTTTTGTTGATTGTCCTGGCCATCATAGCTTAATGCTTACAATGCTTTCAGGAGCAGCATTAATGGATGGGGCTTTATTTGTTATTGCAGCCAATGCAAAATTCCCACAAGCACAGGATAGAGAACATCTATTAGCTGCCGAAATGGTTGGAATAAAGAATATAGTAATAATACAAAATAAAATTGACATTGTATCGAAGGATAGAGCCCTCGATAATTTCAAAGATATTGAGAAATTTATCGAGGGGAAACCAATTGAAAAATCTCCAGTCATCCCCCTATCAGCACATCATAGCGCCAATTTAGACTTGCTTATCAAAACAATAGAGAAGAAAATGCAGACGCCTAAAAGAAATGCTTTAGCTGATCCAGCAATGCAAGTACTCAGATCTTTCGATGTAAATAAACCCGGAACACATGCTGAAAATTTAACTGGAGGCGTACTTGGAGGCTCAATAATTGAGGGAGAGTTTAAAAAAGATGATAAAATTGAAATCCGACCGGGTATAAGAATCGAAAAAAGTGGTAAAATATCATATGAGCCGCTCTATACTACTATAGAAGATCTACATATTAGCAGAGGCTTAGTCGATAAAACAGGACCGGGTGGACTTGTAGGAATCGGGACATTATTATGCCCATCAATTACAAAATCTGATGGATTGGTTGGAAGTATTGTTGGAAGAGAAGGAAAATTACCAGATACTTTAAATAAATTAACATTAGATATTCAATTATTTGAGAGAGCCGTAGGAACAAAAGAACAAACTCCAGTTGATAAAATTCGATCTAACGAACCTCTGGTACTGAATGTTGGAACTAGTGTAACATCTGGTATAATAACTTCAGCGAGAGAAGATATAATTGAAATGAATTTAAAGAGACCAATTTGTGCCTTAATAAATAATAAGGTAGCTATTAGCAGAAGAATGGGAGATAGCTGGCGATTAATAGGATTTGGTACAATTAAGTGAGGCTATGATTTGTCCTCAACAGTTCTTCTCGATTCAAATTTTTTAATACTTCCAGCATCACATAAAATTGATGTTTTCAGAGAAATTGAGAATTTGCTTTGTATGAATGTTATTTTTGTGACAATTCAACCAGTCATTAATGAATTAAAGCGACTCTCTAAAAAACCTACAAAATTAGGAAAGAAAGCTACACTTGCCTTAAAGTTTGTATCAAAATGTAATATCCTAGAATTAGATTCAAAAAATATTCCAAAAGGAAATGCTGATGATTCAATTTTAGATTTTTCTAAGAGTAGAAAAATTATTGTAGCCACAACTGACATATATCTAAAAAAAAGATTAAGAGAGATGAGCATACCTGTAATTTATTTAAGGGGGCACTCACAAATTAAATTAGATGGACATTTAGAATAGAACTTAAAAATGGAGTCAATACATAAAATGTTTAAATTATTCACAGTAGAAGATACCGTTAGAATACCACCTGATAAATTTGGAGAATCTATAAATAAAGCTGCAAAAGAACAAATACAAAAGAAGTATGAAAATATTGTGGACGAGACTTTGGGGTATGTGCTATTCATTGTTGATGTGGATATTGATCCTGTAGGCAAGATTATTCCGGGGGATGGATCGACATATCATAGAATTGTTTTTAAATTGTTGACTTTCTTTCCTGAAATACATGAGGTTGTAGAGGGCGAGGTTGTTGAGGTTACTGATTTTGGAGCTTTTATTAGAATTGGACCTGAAGATGCTTTAGTCCATGTTTCACAAGTTATGGATGATTTTATAAATTACGATGAAAAAAATGCTGTTTTATTAGGCAAGGATTCTAATAAGAAACTCTCTAAAGGAGATTTTGTAAGAGCGCGCGTAATTGCTGTAAGTTTTCCAAGAGGAGGCGTTAGTGGAAAAATTGGTTTAACCATGCGTCAGCCATACCTTGGTAAAATAGATTGGATTAAGGATGAAGTAGAAAAAATTAATCAATAAGAAGGTAAGATTTTGAAAGAAAAGGCTTGTAAAGATTGTCACATGATAAGTTTAGGAAATATCTGTCCAAATTGTAAATCTACAAATCTAAGTAACGATTGGACAGGTTTGATTATATTGCTCGATGTTGAAAATTCTGAAATTGCTAAAAAAATTAATGCCAAATCTTCAGGAAAGTATGCAATACGAGTTAGATAAAAATAGAAATTTTCGAATTTTTTGATTCTAAATTCATAATTTATGATGTTTATAATTTAATAAGGTATATTATTTTGCAGCGATTCAGACTCACTGAGAAATTACGCAATAAGTTAAAACAACCCTTAGGTAAATTGATAAAAGGTGATGAAGATATTACCTTGGAATTGCTTAAGAAAATTGTTGAAGAATTAAATCCGGAATTAATTATTTCTGTTGGGGATATAGTTTCTAGGAGTATTCTTACGATTTCAGTACCAGTAAATGTCAGAATAATAGATAATAAAGCGATGAGAAAAGATCTAGAGTTTTTTGATTTTAAAAATAAAAAGACGTTTCATGCATATAATCCAGCTGGCGCAATAGAAATTATGGCTTTGTAATAGAATCACCAAATAATTCATTGGTAATTTACGGTCAACCAAAAGAAGGCATTGTTGTTATTGAAGTAGATGAAATAAAAAAAAGAGAAGCTAAATCAATTATAGATTCGATGATATTAGAATAAGTATAAACTCAATTTGTTTATGTCTTTGTTACAAACTCAGTATAACTGCAAGAACCACAGGTCCATCTTTGTTTTGGAGATTTGTGAAAAGCCATGATTTTTCCACATCGAGGACATTTTTTATTTTTTAATTTGATTGTCCATTTTTCTTGATCATATTCGTAAACGCTAATTAGTTTTGGATTTTTAGATTTTTTATTTTCGTTTTCACTCATTTTTTTACACCCAAAGCAATTCAATCCTTCTATTTAGAAGTCGTCTCTTCTTTAGGCGGTTTTTCCTCAGGGATCTTCTTTTCTTCTGTTGGAGGTTTCTCTTCTTTAGGCGGTTTTTCCTCAGGGGTCTTCTTTTCTTCTGTTGGAGGTTTCTCTTCTTTAGGCGGTTTTTCCTCAGGGATCTTCTTTTCTTCTGTTGGAGGGGGGAAGTTCCGATCAATAATATACTTAGGCACTATTTTTTTCCCATATTCTGCATCATCATAAATTTCAGCATAACATATAGATTTGTTAGTTCCTGTCTCTGTTTTACAATTTATGATATACAAATTATTCTCTTTGGATCTCCACTCATCAATCAGATTTTTCCTAAGAGTATTTCTATCTGGAGTTCCTAATTTTTCATGAAAAATTTCTACACATATTTCTTTTCTTTTGAAAACTGGATTATATTTATCACTAATTACATTCAACTTCAAGTAATAATCATCTCTTTATTGTTTTCCTTTTACTTCTTTCTCTTCCCTAAGAACAACGTTAATTTGATAAGTATCTTCGGTTATCATCTTACCTCTGACTACTTTTCTTTTTCTTTCACCTTTTCTTTTTGGATTGAAACCTACGCCTCCAGAAAGGATAATAAATTTTTTACTTCCTCCAAGGATATCTTTTCTCATAGGAATGCCATCTTTATCAGATCCCCCAGTAATTTTGACTTTTCCTTTTAGTCCTAAAGTTGATCCGTCGATAACTTCATCAATTTGTCTTCCAACTAATGATTTTGATTTCTGATCTTCAAGTTCTATTGATGAAGATTTGCCATTTTTTGGATCTGAAACAATCAATTTAAATTTTGGCACCTGAATATTACTCTCCCTAAAGAAGTCATTCTTTCTAATCTATGCTATATATATCTTATTTTCGATCTCATTTTATATTTGAAATGAAAATTTCTCGTTTATTTCATTTAATAATTCTATCTCATCAGAACTAAGACTATCTTTGAATTTATTCATTAGAATCCTTTGATGAATATCTGGTACATCAACATATAGGACATTACCTTCAAATATATTTCTTCCAATGATTGCATTATCGATAGATGCAGATACTTGCATTCCGATTAAAGCTTCGGTTAGGTCCTTTTTCTTATCTTGGATTCTTAATATACTTCCAATTTTTTTCCCATTTTCAAGCATGAGTGTGTAATGGGGTTTAATTCGACCAGATAAAATTTCTATACCTACTATAGCGGGCTTACTTCTCCTAAAGGTACAACCTGGTAAAATTTTAATCTTACCAGGTCTTATAATTGTTCCTAACTCAGCCTCCATACCTGCAATTCTTTCTCTTTCTTTCCACTCAGAATAATTCTCAATTAAACGATAAATTATTTTTTCTTGAAATAATGGGACATTAACTCTTTTTGCTTCTTCTTTGGCATCGGGCAATATTTTTACATTAAATCCAAGAACCGCTCCCAATAAATGATCTTTTAGCATCACTGTCTCAGCTTCTATAATATCCCTTTTTGAAATATCGCCTATATCTGCCAATCTAATAGGAATTTCACTGTTGGATAAAGAATTAATAATTGCTTCTAGAGAACCTAAAGTATCTGCTTTTAGGGTTATTCCTATTCTATCTGTTTTTATTCTTAAGTTTTCAATTTCCTCCCTAACAAGATTTGAGTAATCTTCCATTTTATCTAAATCTTCAATAACGTATAGAGGAGACCCAGCAACGGCCAGTTCTAAGTTTGGGGCTGCAATTTTTATCCCAGCTGCTGCGTTAACCTCATTTACAATTGAGAATTTATCTTTAGGATCCCTAATTTCATCTAAAGGTTTTGGAATTAAAATAGCTCTTACTTCAGTACTTATTGGACCTTCTGAACCGCCAATTACTATTCGATCATTTATTTTTAGTACCCCATCAAAAATAATGACGTTAATTGTTGTTCCAAGTCCAATTTCTTCTTTCACTTCTAGTACAGTTCCTTTTGCAGGACCTATTACTGTGGTCAAATCTTCTTTCATAAAAGATTGAGTCAATCCCACAAGTATAGCCAATAATTCTGGGATGCCTTCTGCTGTTTTAGCACTGGTCGGCACAATAGCAATATGTTTTGTGAAGTCCGTTATCTTATCAAATCGTTCAGTTTTAAATCCGAATCTAGATAAAGCGCCCATTAATGAATAAAGTTTATTTTCTAATTCTCTTTGTACCTCAGGAGGATTAGATTCTAATGCTTTAATAAATGCTCCTTCTTCACTACGACGCCAACCTGAAATTAAATCTATTTTATTTGCTGCTATAAGAAAAGGTGTTTTGTATAATTTTAAAATTTCAATCGATTCAATTGATTGGGGTTCTATACCTTTGTTTATATCAACAATAAGAATTGCGATATCTGCTGCAGAGCCGCCCCTGTTCCTCAGATTGGAGAAGCTCTCATGGCCTGGCGTATCAATGAAAAGAAGCCCAGGAATATTAACTTTAAAATTAAATTGTTCAAGATAGGATTTGCAAATTTTATTTAATACTTCAGCAGGAACAAGACTGGCACCTATCCATTGAGTGATCTGGCCAGGTTCTCTTAAAGCTACAGATGTTCCTCTGATATTATCTAGTAAACTAGTCTTGCCATGGTCAACTTGACCCAACGCTAAATATTGATCATATGAACGTTGTATGGCCTAAGACCACGACAATTGGCTGACGCAAAGCCATTTCTTTTTTCTTCCTTTATTGAAAATTTAAGTTTGCTATTCTCAAATCAAATTATAGAATATAATATCATATAATATGAAATAAAAAATGATTTGATTTTTAATTCCTTTTGTTTCGATATTTCTTTAGTTAGTAGAATATCATGCTAAATTATCCGTATTAAAGAAGATTTTTATTTCTCTTTCAGCTGTTTCAAGACTGTCTGAAGCGTGTATTAAATTGTAAGTGATGTCTGAACCATAGTCACCTCTAATCGATCCCATCTCTGCTTCGAGGGGATTAGTAGCTCCTATTATTTTTCGAATTAATCTTACTGCGTTTATTCCTTCTATTACCATAACAATGACTGCCCCGGAAGTCACATATGTAATCAACTCATCGTAAAATTTTTTTCCAAGATGGATTGAATAAAGTTTTCCAGCTATATTTTTGTCCATTCTAACTAATTTCATGGCAACTATTTTGAGGCTTTTTTTTTCGAATCTACTTAAAATTTCTCCTATCAATCCTCTTGCGATGGAATCAGGTTTAAAAAGAATAAAAGTTCTTTCTAGCAATCCTTATTTTGCCTTCTTATCTTTCTTCTTTGCCGTAGAATTCTGTCCACTTTAATTTCCTAGGATCTCTTTTAAGGTCAACCATGTTCTTTCTACATTTTGTCGAACAAAAATAAAAAATAGATCCATCATTTTTAATCAAAGCTGATCCAGTAGCCGATGGAAATTCTTTGCCACAAAATGAGCATTTATATGTCCTAGGCAAGATCATTTCGCTCCAGTTTATCTTATTTTCTTGGCTTCTCGCTCCGTTTCTCTCAGCATCAAAACATCGCCCAACCTAATAGGTCCTTTAACATT
>Ga0111204_118_pt1 | contig 37276 bp, 33 predicted proteins | sample DeeMarSWOR136_30_FD_80378 | JGI IMG/M metagenome (GOLD analysis project Ga0111204, IMG submission 80378) | Crenarchaeota group archaeon SMTZ-80
CTTTGAGAATCTAAAACCCATATATTCATCTTTAACCCAAATTATCAGATGTTATCTCTAAGTAAATTAAAACTCTTTATTAATAAATTTCTTTGGTAATCGAAAATTAATTTTTTTATAATAATTCTTCGAGTTTCTTACTTTTACAATATTTTTCTAAATTTCTTAACATATCTGTAATCTTCATTTGCAATGTGAGATCAGCCGCTCCACCTATTAAATTAAGAAAATCACTACTTAAGGCAAAATTTTCAATAAATACTCCAACTTTGGATTCATTAGGAGATATTGCTTTAATTCTTAGCCTTCCCTCCAAATCTTTGACATCTTTATTATTTCTCACATTAAATTCAATCAGTCTACCTTTATTTTGCTCTTCACCTTTATCAATTAGCACTAATTCACCTTCCATTTCTATTGGAACCTTAATAACATTGATTTCATCATATACTTTAGTATATAATACATTAGGAGCGATAAATTCTGCTTCTAATTTCTTAGTCGGTTTAATTTCTTCCCAAAATTTTGCTTTATAAATTGCTTTAACTAGACTTTCATTATTACAATTATTAATTTCTAACACTTTCGAAATTTTAGTCATGTTGAATCAAAATTTTTAATGTTCTAATTAAATAAATAGAAATTTAGAAAGTTTATAATTATTTATATCTATTTGAGATTTAAAAGAAAAGCCTCAGACTTCCTAGATTATCTCATGTTTATAGACTTTAAATCATATTAGATTTTTTCATCATTGGCTAGATCTACTAATATTCTCGTATATTTAAGTAACGGAAATAAAATTAATTTAAGAATTAAGGGTTTCGAAATAACCTGCTTTTTTCTGTATTTTGTTCCTCATGACAATGAGGACAAATCCAAGTTGTTTCATTTTTCTTAACTGAGTTTATACAATCAGTACAAATTGTTATGTCACAGATACAGTAATAAGATTCGTTGAGAAGGTCTTCACAGTTTTTTCCACAGATATAACAAAAAGGCGGACTTTTGGACATCTTTTATCAAAATAAAAACTTAATTCGATATTGTGTATTATATTTTTAATTTTAAAAATTATTTTATTTAATAACCACATTAAACTATATTGTATATTATGAATAATCAATTAAGATCTCGAATAACTCTATTGAGCCTTTTGAGTATATTTTTTATATATAAAGCCATAATGGGAATAATTGAACAGAATATGTTAGATTTTACCTTATGGTTTCCTTATGGTTTCTTATTACTATTATTTACTTAATATCACTTGTAATATTGTATTTTGTTATTAGGAATAAGCAGAATGCGTAGAAATTGCCTTATACTGCAAAACTCAAAAAATTTAGAAGAAAAAGTTACAACTTACTTTTTCTTCTTTAAGAAAGAGTCAAATCCAAGAGTTTTGAATATAGTATCTTTAATATCCATCTGGATTTTCATATCTCGCATGATTTTAAGTGATTCTTCAAGAGTTTTCGAGAAATTTTTACTCATTTCTTTAATTGTATCAGAAGTTAAATTCAGATAGTTCATTTTTAATCCCCATGATGAAACGCGCTAATATTTATACCTTTTATGTCAAAAATATTTCAAGACTTTAGTATATTTCTAAAATTATTATTGATAATAAATATTCTTTTATAACATCATTTTCTTATTTAATATAATAATTTTAGAAATTAAATTCAAAAATGTCAGATTGGAAATATAGAATAGAAGAATCGGAACCTGATGATAACTATTGTTCAGGATGAGTAATCATCGATTCCATCATTGCAAGTTTCAGAAATATAAAAAAAAGGCGAAATGAAAAGAAGATAAATTCAAAAAAAAATCTCAAAGATTAAGTTAAAAAATGTTAGAATCTAATCTTGTAAGTCTTGTGAGGACTTGAGATAATAACAATATTGAATTTTTTTATTTTTAAAAAAAGATTTAAATCTTAAAACGGATTATTTGCTCCTTCCCCAACTTTTCGATATATAAATCCCTTTCTTTCAACTATTTTTTTATTAAAGATATTCCTGCCATCGATAATAATAGGTGTTTTTACTTTTCTTTTTAGATCATCCAAATCAATATCATAATATTGCTTATGGTTTGTAGTAAAGATTAAAACATCCGCTTCAGATATTGCTTCATTAAAATCGGTGGTGAAATCTGTTAAATTATAATCTTTTGATTTAACATAAGGATCATGGGCAATATACATAATATTATGTGAGTGATATTTACTCGTTAAAGTTTTTACTATATGTTCTGTTGGAGTATTGCGAATATCATCTGTATTTGCTTTATATGACACTCCTAATAGAACAACTTTTATATTATCGATCGATTTTCCTACTTCTTCAAGGGCATTCTCCATTAATTCTACCATATGTTTAGGCATATAATCATTTAAATCTCTAGAATCAGGGATAATTTTCATCTTCGATTTATGCTTACGTTGGGTATATTTATCATATCCATACAACAATAACCATGGATCCTTTTGGAGGCAATGGCCTCCAACTCCAGATCCAGGATAATGCATCATTCTATCCTCTCTTTGATTTATTAATTCAATAATTTCAAAGATATTCCTACTAAAATCTTCACATAATAATGCCATTTCATTTGCAAAGGCTATATTCACATCTCTATAAGCATTTTCGATACATTTAGTTAATTCTGCTGTAAGTGTATCGGTTATGTGTAGTTCTTCTTTAACAATTTTACCATATAGAATTTTAGCTCTTTCATTTGCTTCTTTACAACCCCCGCCAATCACACGAGGGATATCAGTAATAAATTCTAATAGTTTACCGGGCATAACACGTTCAAAAGAAAAAACTAAATAAAAATCCTCACCCCTTTTTAATCCACTTCCGTCTTCCAGTATTGGTTGTACAATGTTATTGGTTGTTCCAGGAGCAACAGTTGATTCAATAATTATCGTTACACCTTTTCTCATGTGTTTGGATATTTTCTCAGAGACTTCTATAAGTGATTCATATCTGGGGATTTTATCCTCAATCTCAACAGGTGTTTGTACGTCAATTAAAATAAAATCTGCATTATTACAAGCATCATAACTGTCAGTTACATGAAATTTCTTATTCTTTATTACTCTAGAAAGTAATTCATCTAATCCAGGCTCCTCTCCTTCAAAGGGGTTCTTTCCACTATTAAGCCAATCAATTTTCCACCCCGATCTTTGAGATTTTCGCTGAATTCCCGTAACAAAAAAATCCTCAACATCTGCTAGAATAGCAGCCATGGGAATTCCAACATAACCCATTCCAATAACAACAATATTCGTTGGCATTATGATTCAACTATTAGTATTTAAACTGTTAAGGTTTTAAATAACTCATAATTGAAAAAACTTTATAAAAAATCAATTTTATTAAAAAAAGAAAATTTATGGAATGAAATTAGGATTTCGGTTTCTTCTTATACGATGTGCCTTTTACACCCTTGAATATCCCCGCTATTATAGCACCCGCTATAAAGCCGCCCACGTGAGCGAAGTGTGCGGTTTGGGAACCAAAAGGAGCATAGATCGAATAAATAGCATAAGATAACTCTGCTATAAAGTATGTTATTATAAAATAACCCGCACTTACTTTTCGCATTGAAGTCCCTGTTGCGGATGGAAGATAAAATTTATTGCCAGGATAAAGAATTAGATAAACGCCCATGAGCCCGAATATTGCTCCAGAAGCCCCTAGTGAGGGGATGTCTGCTAAAATTGGTCCCCAGACAGGTATAATAAGTGTACTTAGAGCGTGAAGTAAACTACCGCATAACCCTGAAACTAAATAGGTAATAAAGTATAAGACATGGCCCATAGCATGTTCACAATTATCAGTTATTATGATAAAAAACCACATATTCATGATTATATGTACAATATCACCGTGCATAAACATCGAAGTAATTAGGGTCCACAATTTCTGCCCCGCAAAAAATTCTGCGGGAACAAATGCGTAATTTTCAATCTGCATCTGACCAGTAGGGTCCAATAATTGCCAAATAAATACGATTACGTTAGCCACTAATATAGCTACTGAGAAGTATTGTTTAAAGAAAGGAATTTTATCACTTTCTGCTTCTATAACCAATTTATTTCACGTTTTTTATGTAATTAAAATATTAAATAATTATTTTTAGATTCTTCAGATTATTTAAAAATTTTCATAATAAATCATAAAGAATAGAAAATGTAAAGTTAAATTTAATATATCTTTGGTGCTTCAGAAGGATTTCCTAACATTTCATTCATTAATTCTACAAAGTTATCAAAGTGCCCAGGTAATACTTTTTGCATGTAGAATGCTTCAGCTGCTTTTATATTGGCCTTTTTCCCTATCGTGGATGCTATTGATCTTAATAATTGGTTTGCATATTTTGATAACTTCTTTAAATCTTCTGGCGAAACATTTGCAGGATCAATATCTGGCGCAAAGAATCGAGCTAACAGTGTTAGAGTAGCCTCGAATTTCAGTGCTGCTTCAACTTTCTTTTCAATTGTAGAAGAAATGTCTACAAAACTATTAGGATAATGTCCCAATAATCCCATAAACCATACTTCAGAACAAGAATATGGTTTTATATCCCCCTTTATATGATTAGAATATAATAATGGAAATGCTGCAAAGGCACCTGCTTCTGATGCCATTCTTCCAACAACTACATGATCTGGATGCACTTCGTAAGGAACCCAAGGATCAAAAGTCATTACTCGGTCAGCGCGTAGCTTTCTAATAAAGTAGATAAGTTTTTCTCTTAATTCTTGCCCGGGTATGAATCCTCCGTCCGGATAGTTTAACAATATCGTTTCTTTAATTCCAAGTATTATATTTGCTTCTTTTAATTCTTTTTCTCGCATTTTTGCAACATCTTCTTTAGTTAAATCAGTTCTTAGAGTTCCAAGATTTCCATTTGTACAACATAGAGCATAAATATTATGCCCTTCTTCCGCCCATTTAGCTAAGGTTCCCGCACTAAAAAAAGTTACGTCATCGGGATGAGCAAATATAGCCACTATATTTAATGGTTTAGAATTCAATTCAATTACCTTTTTTTAATTGATGAATAATATTAAACTTATTTATAAGACAAATTCAGTAATATTATTTAAAAATTTAAACCTTAATGCAATAAAAAATAAAATTTTAGATGAATATTTATGAAAATTGGACGATTAAACTTAAATAATATTGCAAAAATAAGACCCGATTCAGTAAAAAGAAAAAGAATATCTAGTTATGACAAAACTGGTGGAAATTTTGATTGGCTTAAGATAGAATCTGGTGAAAAAGTAATCATTGCTGAAGATAAGGGCAGTGGGAGTATTAAACATATTTGGTGCACCTCTTGGTGTAGAGCAAAACATTACTTAAGAGACATAATAATTAGAATGTATTGGGATGGCGAACAAGAAAACAATCCTAGTGTAGAGGTTCCATTAGGCGATTTTTTTGGATTAGGCCATGCAAAGCATAAGAATTTTGTTTCTTTACCTTTACAAATGAGCCCTAGATCAGGTAGGGGGTTTAATTGCTGGTGGCCAATGCCCTTTTCATCGGGTTTTAAAATTACTATTGAAAATGACAGTTCGAAAAAATTGACATTCTATTATTATATTGATTATGAAATTTATGAAGATGGATTTGAAAATGAAAACGATTTTGGAAGATTTCACGCTCAATGGCACAGAGAAAATCCTCCAGAAACAAAAAAATTGGATGTTGTAACGGGGAAAAAGTATAAAAGATCAAAGCCAAAAAGTTTCCAGTTTCTTGGAAATAATACAGAACCATTAAAATTTAACTATAAAATTCTTAAAGCAAAAGGAAAAGGGCATTATGTAGGGTGTCATTTAGACATAGACAACATTACTTCCTTACCTTACTATCTCAATTGGCCAGGAGAAGGAGATGACCAGATTTTTATCGATGATGATGTAGATAAAGAGATTCCAACTTTATATGGAACTGGAACAGAGGATTATGTGAATCAATCATGGTCGCAACAAAAGAAATATTCTGCACCGTACCATGGTACTATTTTAGGAGGGGGTCTTAATTGGTGGGGTAAGATTTCTTATTATCGTTATCATATAGAAGATCCAGTCTATTTCAATAAAAAAATTGTCGTCTCAATAGAGCATGGGCATGATAACCACAGGAAGGATGATTGGTCTTCCACAGCATATTGGTACCAAATTGAGCCACACGACTCCAGTATATTTCCGAAGTTATTAGATCGGGAAGGAAGAAAGCCAAGATCTCACATTGGGCATAATATTAGAAAATCATTCTGCATATTGTTTCTAATTTCAATTGTATTCATATGGATATACTTTACTTATCTAATCTAGAATATCAATTAATTTATGGTAAATAAACAAAAGAAAATAATAAGAAAGAAAAAGGTTGAATTTTAAAGTATGCCCTTTTCTTTTAAAAGTTTTTTAACATATTTTAATAAATCATTTCCAGAAAAAGGTTTAGTAATATATCCATCTGCCCCTAAAGCCTTTCCTTTTTGAATATCTTCGTTAAAACTCTTAACAGTAAAAAGTACAACAAGAATATCTTTAAAAAGATCATTACCCTTCAAATTCTGGAGTACCTCCCAACCAGAAAGCCCAGGCATCATAACATCAAGCAAAATTAAAACAATTTCGGGATACTTCTCTTCTACAATCTTTAGAGCCTCTTTCCCATTATTACAAGTAATAGTATCATAATTTTCTAGCTCCAAAAATTTTTGTGTAAGGTTTACAATATCGGGCTCGTCATCAACGACGAGTATTGTCTTTTTCTCAGCCATTTTACTTCCGATCTTAAATGTTAAATTTTAATTTGTCTTAATTTATTTGGTATCATTAAAATTTTTAATTATTATATATTCATTTTTGTATTTAAATAGTTTATCTGATTTTCATATATTTGATCCTATATGACGCGGAAAAACAAACTTCCAGAATTTCCAAATTCTTATTTAGGTGAAAAATCCTATGAATATGACAATTCAAAATGGATGGAAAGAAATCAAAAAAAAACTACATTGTTATGTTTGCAATATTTATTTGATGAAAAATTGGACAATGTAGGAAAAAAAGATGTTTTGGACAAAAAGCCTTATTTGGTTCTTGACTTAGGGTGTGGAACTGGTTTTTCTTCTGAAATATTAATAGACTCAGGTTTAAAAGTTATTGGTGTAGATCTTTTGTTTGACATGCTTATAAAAGCTAAATCCAAAATATCTCACCTAGAAAATGGTTCGAATCTATATTTTATTCTTGCGGATATGAAATATTTACCGATAAGGTCTAAATCAATTAATCATATAATTTCTATTTCAGCATACAATTTCATATTGCATGAAAAAAAAGATTATAAAGACAGAAACAAAACTGTAAATAATACAGCTAAATCTTTAAAAAGAATATTAAAATCAAATGGAAGGATGATTATTGAATTCTACCCAAACAATGAGGAAGAATTGAATCTTTTCAGGTCTTCATTTACTGATAATGGGTTTAATGGATTTATGATTAAGCAGAATCCAAAACAGATGAGGGGTCAAACTTTTCTATTATTAAAGAGCTGGTGATATATCATAGGAGAATGCAAATTCTGTGGAAAGAAAGATAAATTAATTTCAGAAATACTTCAAGTATGTAGGAATTGTATTTTAAATAAAAACTGGGAAAGCATTAAATTCCATATCTTATCAGTTCATACTCAAGTGAGAAAACTCGTTGGTTTGCCTGCAAAACCTCCCAAAGCAGAAGGTTTAGATATTCAATTGAAATGTAATTATTGTATTAACGAGTGCATTTTATCTAAAGATGATATGAGCTATTGTGGGTTAAGAAATATTTCAAAGAAAGAAACAGGCGAATTACCATTTCCTTCTAGATCCAAAGGATACATTCATGGATACATTGATGCGAATCCCACAAATTGCTGTAATGCATGGTTCTGTCCAGCAGGTACTTCACGGGGATATCCAGATTTTTCTGATTACAATGAACCGGAATTTGGCACTTATTCATATGCAGCATTTTTATATGGTTGCTCGTTTTCGTGTCTCTTCTGTCAAAATTGGTCTCATAAAAATTTTTCTAAGAGAAATCTGTTAGAAGCTGATACCTTAGCAAACCAAATAGTAAAAAATAAAAAAATTACTTGTTTATGTTATTTTGGAGGAACACCCGAAGCGCAATTACCATTTACTATAAGCTTGGCAGAATTAATATTAAAGAAAATCGAAAAGCAGGATCCTAAAAGGATAATGCGTATATGTTGGGAATGGAATGGAAGTGGAAGACAAGATTTAGTAGAAAAATGCATGAGAATCGCAATAAAAACGGGCGGAAATATAAAATTTGATTTAAAAAGCTTTGATGAGAAATTAAATTTAGCATTATGTGGTATCAGTAATACCAGAACTCTTGAAAATTTCAAATTTTTGGCTAAAAATTATTTTGGAACCCGAGGAGATGATATGCCAGAATTAAGCGGTTGTACATTAATGGTTCCAGGTTATGTCAACCATGAAGAAGTTGAGTTAATAGCAAATTTTATAAGTGAGATAAATCCTGAGATTCCCTACAGCCTTTTAGTGTTTCATGGTGATTATCAAATGCGAGATTTACCAATAACGCCAAGAGATCAAGCACTTAAATCTTTGAAAGTTGCTCAAAAATATCTAAATAATGTGAACTTAGGTAATAAGTTCCTTTTAGAATTTACTTAATTTTTAATGAATTAATTTTTAAGTTTTATATGATAAAATATTTATTTTACAAACAATTATCGTTCATACGATTACTAATTAGAATTAAAATAATCATTAATCTAAAGGAGAACTGGGTAAAGTGCAGAAAGCTAGGATCCGCTTGAGTTCCACTACTCTAGAATCACTAAATTCAGTATGTGAACAAATTGAGAGTGTATGTAAAAACCAGGGAATAAAAAAACACGGCCCAATCCCATTACCTACTAAACACTTGAAAGTTCCAGTCATGAAAAATGTTTCCGGTCAAGGCACACTCCATTGGGCTAAATATGAAATGCGGATTCATAAAAGATTATTTGAAATTATTGCTAATGAACGAAGTATGCATTTAATTATGAAAATACAAATCCCTGAATCAGTTCTAGTTGAAATAGAGCTAATGTGAATTTCTTTTTCTATTTTTTATATTGTTGATTTCTAATTTTATCTGTTTATCTTCTTAAATATTACATCATTGGTAATACGGTCAGTCTGTCGAATATTATTTAAGTTTCCAAAGTTATTCGAATTATAGTACATGGACGATAGAAGTATAGTTGAGATAAAGGACATCGGGAATAAAAACTTAATTCTATTTTTTCTGATAACTTACTCGTTTTCTTGGTTATTTTGGTTGCCTAGCGTATTAACTTCCTTATTATTTTCTACACAAGTAGTATTATATACTCCTAAAAAAGAGAAAAAATCTCTTATTATTAAGGATTTGATTTAAGCAACTATATTTAAATCAATTAATTATTATAACTTAAATAAGTATTTTAGCGTTAATTTGTAAATTTATTCTCAAAATGGGTTATAATGGCAGACTTTCATACTAAGACTTTTTACGGACAAAAATCGAGTATAATTATAACAAGTCCAGCTAAAACGGTTCCTTATATCTTTATAAGCTGTATAAATAGAAAAGATGATGGGACTTGGGAAATCCCAAGCAAGAGTGAAGGTAAAACAGTAAAGATTTCAATTGAAGAGATTATCTGCTTTTTGGAAGTACTTAGAAGAAAAAGTGCTAACTGGAGAGGGTATCATGTCTTTAGAGAGCGAAAAACTGAAATCTACGTGGGGTGGGAAGATGAATCGCGTCAAGTGCTTAAAATTAAAATTGGTAATTACACAAAAAAACTACGATTTCCAAATATAAATTTCATGACGCTATTATTAGAACATTTATTACAAGAAAAAATTGAGTTCGCAACAAGCGGTCCGTTCGAATCTAAAAAGAAAGAAGAGAAAGTTGATGAAGAAACAGAATATAGTTTATTTTCAGAGCATATAACCGCTAGAGATGGATTACAGGTTGTTGAAACCACTGAATTTGGGGTTTCTGTTGATACAGTAGAAGTGAAAGCAAAAGTAAAAGTAGAAAGTCCAAAAGCGCTCTTAATTATGCTAGATACTGGAGAAGAGTTTTGGATTCCTAAATCCACAATTCATTCTTTATATGCTGTAGATGACAAGGACACATATCAAAATTTTGTAGTAGATAAGTGGATTATTGAAAGAAACAAGATCATAAGATAATGGCTTCAAATACCTTAAAACTATATTGAAAATCAATAAATAAGGTAAATGTTAATTTTTTTCTCAAATTTAGTTTAATAATTATAGATTTTTATGATTTCTATGGAATTCACTATTGTTTATTTAAAACAGCTTGCTTTAAAAGTTTATGACGCGGTACATCCACTTCTGGGTCGAAAAGAGGCATCAGTAAAATCTGAGAGAGGGGCAGGAGGGGATATGACAATGTACATTGATCAGGTTGCTGAAGAAATAATTATTCAGTCTCTAACAAAAGATAAGGTAAATTGTTTATTAATTAGTGAAGAAATTGGAGAGAAATACATTGGAAATGAACATCAAGCAAAAACAAATCAGCAGGTACTTATAATTGATCCCCTTGATGGGTCAAATAATGCTGTAAGAGGTGTTCCCTATTGTTCTGTATCCATAGCATACGCAATTGGGAACAAAATGAATGATATAATAAGAGCAGTAGTTCTTAATCTAAATACAAGAGAGATATATTGGGCTGAAAAAGGAAAAGGAGCTTATTTTAATAGTGCACAGATTCATGTTTCTGATTTGGATATTACACAAAAGTGTTTTTTTGAATTAAACCTTCCGATGAAAAATTTAATGAAAAGCTTAAAGGAACTAGCTTCATTAATAAGAAGATTTTATCGAATCAGAATCTTAGGAAGCACTGCTTTAACTTTATGTCAAATAGCAAGTGGCAGCATGGAAGCCTTTATTAATTTGAGAGAAACTAACCGACTAGTAGATGTAGCTGCAGGTTTTTTAATATTAAAAGAAGCGGGAGGTAAAATCTTTTCTTTAGATGGAGAAGAAATTAATAAAGATTTATCAATAGAAGTAAAATTTCCATTTATTGCGTGTAATGTCAAATTAGAATCGTTTCTAAAAAACGAATTAACCCTAAGAGAGTATTAATTTGATTTTTTAAGCTTAGTAGAAAAAATAATTTTTATACAAGTACGTCCTATTTTTTATTAATCCTAGAAATTATGAGATCCGAAATTTTGTCATTATCTCAAATAAATGCAGTTTTCAAAGAATAAGAAATTAAATAAGGCAGAACTACTTAAAAATGAGGGAAAGTACAAGGAAGCCCTCCAACTATTAAATAATCTTGAGGAAAAGGCTAATCTTCCTCCTCAAGAAAAACTTGCCTGCCAACTCCTCAAGAGCACATGTTTAAATAGATTGGGACAAGATGAAGATGCCCTCAAGCTTGCTAAACAAGTATATCAAGAGAGCAAAAGAATGGGAAATCTTCTCCTATCCTTTGACGCATCTATTGAAATAGCTGAAGCATTACTTTTTCTTGGAAAATTAGATAAAAGCTTTGAAATAATTGATAGAAGCGAAAGTCTGCTCAAACTTATTACTCAAGAACCGTCAAAAGAGCTGATGCGAAGGAAGGCATCTATTGCATACCTTAAAGGTTTTTTTCACTCGGAAAAAGGTGAATTAGATTTATCCCTACAATTCTTGAAGCAATCTTTAAAGTTGCAAGAAGGATTGGGCTACAAACAAGATATCGCTCGGTCTCTTACTCAACTTGGAATTATTTATCTATTTAAGGGTGAATTTGAACGAGCTCATGGATATTATGAGAGGGGGTTAATACTTGAAGAAAATGGTTTTAACAGGAATATACCCCATCTTTATATCGGTATTCAGATCACTTCATCGTATAACGGAGAGTTGGAAGCAGCTTTGGAATGTATTAAGCGAGGTTTGGCTTTTGCCGAGGAGTTAAATGATAAATACTTAATTCCAATGTTTCTTAATAATATGGGACTTACCTATTACCAACAGAATGATTTAATTCGTGCATTTGATTGTATTGAGAGAAGTCTGATCGGTTTTGAGAAGATAAATAACATTGGGATGATTATTACCGTTCTAGACTCTCTGATTGAATTAGCTATCCATATGAACTCTTATGAACAAGCCCAACGATATTTTAATCGTATGAAATTGTATATAGATCAAGAAAAAAGCAAGCTAAATGATGCTATTTATCGTATGGACGAAATACTGATGTTAAAAATTAGTCCTAAAGCGAATGATCGAGTAAAAGCTAAAAAATTATTTCTGCAGTTTGTTGAAGAAGAAATCGTTTGGTGGGACATTAGAATTCATGTTCTTCTTCACCTTTGTGATATACTCTTAATTGAACTACGTGAATCTAATGATCTGAAAGTAGTGGACGAATTACAATACTATATTACCCAAATATTGGATATTGTTGAGAATCAAAACATTTATTGGTATTTAGCTGAAATTTATTTATTCCAGTCAAAAATGTTTTTATTAATCTTGGATTTAAAAAAAGCCCAACGATCTTTGACTCAAGCCCAGCACATATGCGAAAAATGTGGATTTAGCAGATTGGGCATAAGAGTTTCTAATGAGCAAGAGGAATTGGCTAAACAATTAAGTAGATGGGAAGATTTAAAACAATCAAGAATTACTATTGATAAACGTATGGACTTTGCCCGGTTGGATGAGCAATTGCTGCGAATGTTCCAATTACGTTTCTTTTTGAAAAAACAGATTTCTACACAATAAAATTTTTTCAAATTCTCGATTGATATTAATTATGAAAGAGATTCAATAGAAATTACTAATTAATCGCTAATTATTTGAACTTTAGAAGTTTAGAGTAAAATTTAATAATAAAAAAAAAGAATATATAGGAAGATAGTTGGTTTAGGTGTGGTTAATTGAGAAGCCATTTATCTAAACTCATTCCTCCCATTTGTAAATTTTTAGTTAATTTTTCAATTATCCATTGCTATTATGGAATCAATATTAATACCACCATGGTGGCAGATCCCATATGTGATTATCGGTACCCTCATCTAATACTGTGTTGGCTGTATTTCGCCCAATAACATAGCAATTACTGCTTCCAGGTCCAAGCCAGATGGGAGCCATGTCAGCTTGGAAATTGGTCATATCGTTTCCTATCATAAACCAATTAGTACATGGAGCCCATAAACCGGGCCAGTCATCTATTCCGATACAGATTCCTGCTAACCCTAGACCTGTAAATTCATTACATATGACTTGAACATCATGTACCCAAAATCCATATATCCCAGCAAAACTATCCTCTTCCATGATTATATCGTTGTGATAAATCTTTGCTTTAATTGTGGTATCCCGTTCATAAAATAAGGTATCAAAATCCATTATTTCAATACCAGCGACTAGTGCTTGGATAGTATTATGCCTAATTCGATACGAGCCAAGTTGCTGATAAACATCAGGCTCTACTCCAATAAGGGGAATATCTCCATGCAAGATAAATACTCCCTCAACGCAGGAAGAAAGTTCATTATAGGAAAATTCTAAAATGGAACCAAAATTATCAATTAATTGTATACCGACTGAAACAGAATTAAGCTTATTGTTTATGAAGCTTAATTTTCCATCTAATAAACCAGCTACCACAAAACTCGTCATAGTATCTTCAAATGAACAAGAAATTATTCTATGTTTCCCATATACTGGATCAGCAGAAATCATGAAACCACCAGGCTCATTAAGATATTCTCGACCACCAATAACATTGCCCTGAGCATTACCGTTATGCCCTTTAAACTTAACAGATTTAAATAGTGAGTTTGAGTGCCCTGCTATTCTTACTATATTACTAACCGCAGTAGATGTCTCATAAAATGTTTGCCAGGGATAAGCTGGATCGAGTGCCGTGATTTCAAAGGTCAAATCACAAATCTTAATATCACAGTCTTCAAAAAGAAACCAAATAGAGAAAGGATAAAGAGTAGACGGATCCTCAGGATCAGTTTGGATTAGTTCTATCCCCGCGAGACTCGGATTCAATCCACGTAAAGTATCAATTTTAGTTAAATCCATACCTGCTCCTTTAAATACACCATTAAAGTTCTGAACGATAATATTATTCGCATAAAATTGTCCAGCAGTAAGTTGGACTATACATCCCTGTCCTGTTGCGATAGCATCATTGAATGCAGCCTGGATGTTGGCAGTATCATCTCCACCAGAAGGAGACACAAGAAAAGTTTTTGGCCGGGACCACGTACTTGCAGGTTGAACTACAAAAGCTAGGAATCCTAATGTAACTCCTAATGTCATTAGTACTAGAATAAAAGTTGATTTTGTACTTTTTTTCATATTTTTCGCACTTTTTTTTCTATTATTTTATAAATTATACAACACTTTAGTTGCATTGATTTAAATATTATGCAACGGGTTAGTTGCATTAATTAAAAAATATGCAACGATCCATATATAAATCTTATGATCAAAAATTAAATTATAAATATTCATTTTATAAGAAAGAATAAATATAAGGCCGTACAATTTGTTATTAAGGAACAGAAATATTTTTATTCATAAAGGAAAGAAAAAAAGAAAAAATCAGATAAAGGATGGGTAGGTAATGTCGATAAAAAAAGAAATAAAAACTTTTTTTCCAAGTACAGAGGAATCTTGGGAAGAATTAATAGATAAACACCCCTTACGGTATGATGTTTGGATGATTCTACAAATTTATCATGAGAAACACGTATCTGACATAGCTAAATTAACAAAAAGAAACAAATCTACGCTATCAAGAGTTTTACGAAGTATGGAGGAAGATGGGCTCGTACTCTCGAGGAAAGAAAATTTATTAAAAGAAGGAAAGATTCCTGCAAAATATTATCGTATTAATCCTGAAATTCAGGAGGAGGTGCCAGATTTTGAGGATATACTTTCTTCGAATGATCCCCAAAAACTTCTAAACTTCTATGAATATGAGCTTACAAATTATCAGAAGGCAATTTATAATGGCAAAAAATTACTCGATTATTTAAATCCTTTATTAAATCACTTGAAGGATAATTTGGATGATATTGAAGAAGCTAAACAGATATATGCTAAGTATTGGTTAAATATATCACGACCGTGGTTTAATCTCATATATTTAGATGAAGAATGCTATGAAAAATTTTTCGATATACGGTTAGAATATATGCTAAAGTTAGAAAAGCTTGCAAGGGAACATAAATTGGATACCAATAGCGCATTCATTTATTTCGATTTTTCATTACCGCTAAAATCTATATTTGAATTGAAAAAACAAGAAAAACAAAAATATGAATAACAAAATTTAAAAATAAGAAAAAAGTAATATAGAATGGAGGATAATTGGTTTAGGTGTGGTCATTCGAGAAGCCATTTTTCTAAACTGAGTCCTCCTTTTTCCATATTTAAAAATATTTCATTAATTCCTTCTTCTGCTCCATTGCTTCTTGAATCTCTTGACCTATTACAGGCCCTTGAATTTTACTCACACCTATTAAAATGTTATTTGTGCCATAATCTGCAACCATGTCATTAGCATGACCTAAAACAATGCAATTTGCGGAGGCTCCGCCTAACCAAATAGGGGCTATTCCCGGAACGAACCCCCACATACCGTTATAATCTGCAACTTCCCATCCTTGGAAATTATTGCCAATGATCATTATTCCATCCGTAGGCTCGTACACTCCAACGGCCATCCCAAAAGGACCTGTTCCTTTTATTTTATTATTAGCTATTAAAACACTCTTACCACCATCAATCCATAACCCAGGCCCATAAAATGAATCTTCACTGTAAAGTTCATTATGAGTTACCACATAGTTTTGCTCTAAGAAAGTATAGTCATATATTTCGACGGCAGCAGTCCAGCCATCTACTGGATTAGTAGCCTTATTATGCTCGATTAGATAATTATTTGAATAAGTAAATGGCGTTCCATAGGTTCCAATAATTCCGCTGTTTATCCCGATGTTACGAGAAATTTTAGCATTAGTATATTGACAATTGACAATTGTTGTGCCCCTAATTAAAGAATTTTCAAAAGTATTGTAAGAAATATCAATAATCGAATTCGTTAAACCGTATATTGCAATGGGTTGGAAACTATTTGCTATGTAGCAATCACTAATAGAAATATCGCCTGATATTGCATGTGGTGTCCACAATGTTATAGGTTCAAGAATATTTGGCACAGATTGTCCCCAAGAATTGATATAGTATTCTCCTAAAATTTCAATTCCATCTAATTTTACATTATAAAAATATTCTCCCAAATATTGTTCAATACCTATAATAGAGTAAAAAGATTCGTCCATATTGTAAGCCCAAGGCCAAGAATCCCATAACTCCGTTTTACCAATAGCCTTAAATGTGATATCTGCAACTTCAAGCTTTGCTGGAACCTCTGGATTAGTTCCAATACTTTCCAAGTGAAAAACAAAAAAATCTGGATAGGGGTCTGCGGGGAATGGATCGCTGTCAGAATGCTCATTTACAACGATTGTCTTACCTTTTCCTTGACCTTTAAAAATTCCGTCAAAATCAGTTATATAGATTGTATTTTTGATATAAAAGATCCCTTCTCCTAGAATGATACTACTTCCTGATCCTGCGGAAGATGCGGCATCAAAAGCATTTTGGATAGCTATTGTATCAGTATCCCCTGTAATATCCCAAGAGGGATCCACATATATAACTTCTGAATCTGCTCTGGTCGTGCCAATAGCAAAAATAAAAAATCCCATAATCATTGCTAATGCTAAAATTGCGACTAATGGTTTCGATTTTGTTTTTATTTTCATTTTTTTACTCCAAATATTTTTTTATTTTCAATTTTACATTTTATAATAGAATGAAAAAATAATTATATAGAATGGAGGATAATTGGTTTAGGTGTGGTCATTCGAGAAGCCACTTTGCTAAACTTCCTCCATTTCTATAGGTTTGATTTAAGATTTCAACCATCCTGAATAGTCTCCTTATATTGGAATTTAAATTATTTCTGCGTCTAATGAAGAATTATGTTATCTATTAATGTTATTCCATTTAAACCATAAAGGTTATAATTTGGATTCGACCCGGAATAATCTTCGCCTACTATAACCAAATAGTGGATTGTATGCATTTTTGCTGTCTCTCCTACTTCCCAAGAGTCATATGGATTTACAAACTCCCCTGATCCACTACCACATATTAAAACTGATTCTAAGGTGAAAGTTACCCAAACATACCACCACCATGGCATATATTTAATGTTTCCATCTTCATCAAAATCATCAGGTCCAAGGGTATCTAAATCAATTGTGAATCTTAACTGATATATATAATCCATAACTCCAAAAAGTACTGGTGTACCTGCAGGAATAGGTCCGGCGGGAATAAAAACATAAAATGGAGCATCTTTCATACGCAAATTAACGGAAACCAGAACTTTATTATCTTTTAGTATTCTCTCCGCTACAAATCCATCATAATCACAGTCCAATGGTGGCTTGTAATACCCCCATGGAACATAAGATGGATCAATTAAATGAGGTTGTATTGCTAGATTTCTCTCAAAATCCACCATATAACCCACTGGTTGATCATCCACAAGATTATTAGCGATTAGCCAATCCTCTATTGGTCTAATTTTTATTTTTCCTTTTCCTCTATGTGCCACAGCTGCTGGAATGAAACTAAAAATGACTGTTATTACTATTACTAATAATGCTATTCTTTTTATTTTCAATTTTTCCATTTTTTTTTCACTCTTTTTTTTTAATTAAATTATGATATTGAGCAATCCCAATAATATGGTAAAAATGAGACGGCTCATCATCATTAATATATGGGAAAGATTTATATTTAAATATTGTGATCATCTTTATAGAGAAAAAAAAACAAAGTTTTATTTAAAGTATGAAAAAGACTGTTTTACCTATTAATTTTAAAAAATAATTGTTCTATATTAAAAAATTACAATTCAACGGGATATTAGATTAAAATGAGTAAAGATAATAACGACAAAAATAAATTAAATTTAAAAAATATAACTACTAAGCAGGAAATGTATAAAGACGTAATTCTGGAAGAAGACTGGCTAAATTTAATCGACAAGCATGAATTACGCTATGAAATTTGGGCGATTCTCAAATTATATAATGAACTGAATGTTACAGAAATTTCCCATTTAGTAAAACAAAGCAAATCTACCGTGTCAAGAGTATTAATAGGGATGAAAAAGGATGGATTGATTATATCAAGAAGAGGTGTAACCAAAGAAGGTGAAGGAGAAAAAATCCCGCCAAAATACTATCGTATAAACGAAGAATTTAAAGCAAAATTTGAAGGTGAAATAGGTGAACTTGAAATTCCTACTGATCCTCAAAAACTTCGTGAATTTTTCATTTCAGAGATTATGAATTTCAGAAATGCTATTTACAATATTCATAAATTACTTGATTTTATGGATCCTTTATTAAACATTTTTGAAGATCAATTAGAGGATATAAATAGAGCAAAAAGTATTTATAGCACATATCTTTCTGGCAAAAATGAACCATGGTTTAATCTACTGTATTTTGATCATGAACGATATGAACAGTTTTTAGATATACGGTTAGAATATTTGCTAAAATTAGAAAAACTTGCTAGGGAGCAAGAATTAAACCCTAAAAATGCCTTTGTCTATTTAGATGCCTCATTACCGCTAAAAGCGATAATTGAACTGAAAAAAAACAAACTTTTAAAATCAAAAAAAAGTTTATAAAAAGATTTTTTACACATAAATATACTTCTAAAGAAATGATGAGATTTTGATTTTAAAAAAAATCATCCTAACTAAAAATTGATTAAAAAAAAGATATTTAATTATTTTTAATTATTTTTTTTTTGCGTTTTTTTTCAGGTTTTCCTTCATCTTCATTTTTACCTAGCTTTCGCTTAATAAGCCAGAACGCAAGTCCAACTACGCCTGATACAGAAGCGGTAATTATAGTATTCCTAATAATTTTCTCTGTCTCGCGCTGTTCAGCTTGTGTATCTTTTTGTAACACCACTTGTTCAGAATCTAAGTGTCCCAAAGTATCAGTTACATAAAATTTAATTGTTACTTCTCCATCTGGAAGAGCTTTCCATGCCGATGGGTCGATTACACCCGCATTACTGTAAAAATAATGACTTGGTCCATCATTTAAGGTGTACCATCTTTGGGCGATGTGTGGTTCATCTATATCGAGGTCATATGCTGGCGCACTATCCCAAACTTCATTGGTTGATGGACTTTGGATTGTTATTCTAGGATTAGTATCATCTGTTGTGAAGGTGAACGATTTACTGTCTGAAATGTATGGCGTAGTAGTTGTAGCAGACACATGAAGGATATGATCTTTATCCTCAGAAGGAAGCTTAATGATAGTTGATTCAGACCATGGTTCGTTAGGATCACTATCCCAATGATAAAGTACGCTCTCAAGCAATACAAATTCACTTTTCAGGTCAACATTTATTATAGTATCGCTTTCAAGCACTGAATACTCTGATGGTGAAATGAGATGAAAATCTAACTGTTCTGGATTTGCATCCCATTTTATTAAAGCATAGCGACTATTTATGTGTCCACAAGTATAGACATAGTTGGAGTCACCCTTTATATTGGTTCCATATGCATTACCTGTAATAGCAGGTGGAAATACTGGTCCCCAAGTGGAATTCCACACCTGATTTCCATAATTATCCCATTTCACGAGTAATAGGTCACTATCAGAATCAGCATAAGAGTCGGTATAACCAGTCGTGTAGAGATAATTACCATATCCCCATAGCGACCATGCACTATCATCGAGTGCTCCCCCCCAAGTTTGATTCCAAACTTCTTTCACAGTACCACCTTCTTCCTGCCATTTCACAAGGAGTAGATCTTTACCTCCATTTCCATCACTTTTCGTAAATCCACTTGTATAGATACTATTTCCGTCCAACCATATTTCCTGTCCTCCGTCATCATCATCTCCAGCCCATACTGTCTCCCATTTCCAACCTCTATCTTGAAATGGACCAGCAAAAACATACTTTTTCAAAAATAAATCACTGTTTCCACTTCCTCTTCCAGTTATTCCACAGAGGTAGACTGCTCCTCCTGTGAATTGACCAAGATAGTATCCTGCCATTGAATAGTAGATATCATCGTGTAGTCCTCCAAAAGTAGTATTCCCTAGAGCTTCTCCGGTTGTATCATCCCAAGTTACAAGTACAGCATCTGCATCTCCCGTTGTGGTATGTCCACATGTATAAAGATATTGCCCTGCTGCGAAAACTGCAGATGGTGCATCATAACCTGGACCCCCCCAAGTACCAACCCATAAACGATTACCATCTGTATCCCATTTAATTAGTACAAAATCGTACTGATCACCATCTTTGTTTGTAATTCCACAAGTGTAAATATATCCTCCATAACCCCATACGTTAGTACCCTGTTCTATAGTGTATTCGCCATCCCCAGCATACGCTTTGCTCCAGATGACATTGCCATTACTATCCCATTTCGTTAAGAGCAAATCCCATCCTGTCAGATGCATCATATCCAAGTTTTCATAACTCCCACATGTATACCAGAATGTTCCATCACCCCAAATAGCATTATAATAATCATCCCATACTGACTGGCTTACTCTATACCAAACTATATTTGTTTGAGAACTCTTCAGTTTAGTAAAAGTGTCATTACTCAGCTCATTGTATCTTGAGGTATATAGTATAATTCGATTTGTATCAAAAGTAAGAAGTAATGGGAAAATTAGGAATAACATCAATACTAAAATACCAAAATTATTTTTTTTCAATTGTTTTCGCCTACTTAATATCGTTTAATGATTTTTTTTATATCATTTTTTAAAATTAAATTTTAGGGCTGTCCCATTGAGATGGTCTATATGGGACGGCTCATTATCACTAATATATGGGAAAGATTTATATTTAAAGGTTGTGATCATTTTTTTAGAAAAGAAAAGTTAAAATTTCACTTTAAGAACTAAAGTACCGTTTTACTTATTAATTTTAAAAAGTAATTGTTCTATATTAAAAAGTAACAATCCTACGAGATGTTGGATTGAAATGAGTAAAGATAATAACGATAGTAATAAACTAAATTTAAAAAATATAACTATTAAGCAGGAAACGCCTAAAGACATAATTTTGGAGGAAAATTGGTCCAAATTGATGGATAAACATGAACTACGCTATGAACTTTGGTCAATTCTCAAACTATTTAATGAATTGAATGTTACAGAAATTTCCCATTTAGTAAAACAAAGCAAATCCACCGTGTCAAGAGTATTAATAGGGATGGAAAATGATAGATTGCTAATATCAAGGAGAGGAAGAAAGAAACCGGAAGACGGAGAGAAAATTCCACCTAAATACTATCGTATAAACGTAGATTTATTTCCTGGGAACAAATAAATACTATTTTATTCTCAAAGAAGGAAAATATCATACTCATTTCTACGTTCTCCGAAATGTTGAGATATTAAGCTGAGAGAAATGGACTTCTCTAGAATTAGAGAAAATAATATTAAATATGAAAAGCACTTAAATTTATGTTAACAAGTTTGTAAATATGAAATTCAAAGTAAAATAAACAAAAATTAAATATGACATAAAAAAACTTAAACCTATGTTAAATTCAAAGGCCAAGGAATTAACACTGGCAAAAAAACTAATGAAGGAAGGAAAATTGGAAGAAGTTTTTCAATTAATAAACGAATTTGGGAAAGAGAAAGCTCTCTCACGTGAAGAACAAATCTATTATTATTTACTTAAGAGTTCTCTATCGCTGTACTTATTTCAAGACCAAGGTATTCTCAAGTACGCTGAAAAGGCTTATCAAGAAAGCCAAAATCTTGGGATTTCCCTTCAATTACTTGATGTATATGTTCAGATGGCCATGGGTCTAATATATCGGTTTAAATCAGAAGAAACTCTTGAATTACTAGGAAAGGCTGAAGACCTGTTCAAGATGCTCACTGAAGAACCACCAACAGAGCTTTTAGAAAGAAAAGCTTCTATCGCTTTTATTAAAGCCTGGCTTTACTCTGACCAAAACGAAAAAGATAAAGCTTTAGAATGGGCTCAACAAGGGCTTAAAATACGAGAAGAAATCGATCTTAAAGCTGGTATTGGAATCTCTTTATACCAAATTGCATGGATATATTTTAAGAGCGACAATGAACTTGCTTTGAAATATGCAGATCGATGCATAGAATTTTGCGAAAAAATTAATTATAAGAATTTGATTCAAAAGTGTAATATGTTAAAAGGGTTGCTTTACTTATGGAAAGGCGAGTTAGCTTATGCTTTAAAATACTTTAATCTTAGTAAGAAACTACTAGAAGAATTGCCCAGAGTAAATAAAGATTCATTCAGCGCAGCACAATTGTTCCATCTTATCGGAAGTGTTTATCGGGACAAAAATGAGTTAGATATAGCCAAGGAATATTTCGAAAGAGCTTTAGTAATTAAAGAAAAGGTTGGTGCTTATTTTCCTAAAGTAATGACTCTTGACGAATTGATATCTTTATCACTTTATAAGAGTGATCTTAAGGAGGCGGAGAGATATTTAAAAGAAATGAAGCGAATCAGCGACCAAGAAAATAATAAATTTCTAAATTTATGTTATCGCGTAAATATGGCTAGACTACTAAAATTGAGCCCACTTATTAGTAGTCGAGAGAAAGCTGAAGAGATACTAAAAGAATCTTTACATGATAAGGTGGCTGATAGCGAAGCAAAAGTAATAACTCTGCTTAACTTAAGTGATTTACTCTTAGCTAAGCTAGGTAAGACCAATGATCTTAAAATACTCGACGAAATAGAACTATATACAACTCAAATACATGATATTGCTAAGAACCAAAACTCCTACTCATTTCTTGCCGAAACATTCTTGCTGAAAGCTAAATTGGAGTTATTGACATTAAATTTGAAACAGTGTCAACGATTTTTAGACAAAGCTCAAGATATAGCCGAAACATATGGTCTGGACCTATTACTTAGGAGAATTATAATAGAGCAGGATGATTTGGTTAAACAAACTGATAATTGGGAAACACTAAAGAGAACCAAGTCTAACATAGCTGAACTCATAAATCTGGCTCACATTGAAGAGCAATTAAACCATATGCTTAGGAAGCGCTTTCTTTTAAAAAATGCTGTTTAAGTATTAATTTTTAAATTCAAAATTTTTTTGAATTAACCTTTAATTCTTCTATTTATATAGTAAAATACTAAATTTTGAGTAAATTGAAACGAATAAATCGCGATTTTTTTAACAGACATACGGTAGAAGTTGCTAAAGAATTAATAGGTAAATATATAGTGAGAAAGACAAGAAAAGGAGACATCATAGGAAAAATAATTGAAGCGGAAGCTTATTTAGGTCCAGATGATAAGGGATGCCATAGTTATAATTATAAAAAAACAGAAAGAACCGAGCCAATGTATATGAAACCGGGAACGTTATATATTTACTTTATATATGGAATGTATTACTGCTTGAACGTAGTCACTGAACCAGAGGATATGCCCTGTGCGGTTCTAATAAGGCAACTATATCCAGTTAATGGAATTGAACTTATGAAAAAGAATAGAAACGTTAAAATTGGGAAAAACTATAAAAACCTAGCTGATGGGCCTGCCAAATTATGTATGTCTTTAAATATTACAAAGGAAAAGTTTAATGGAAAAGATTCTTGTGCTCCTAATTCACAACTTTTTTTTACTTATGGTGAAAATGTTAACCCCAATGACATTACTTTAGGAAAACGAATTGGTATTGAATATGCGCAAGAAGATAAGGATAAGCTTTTGAGATTTACATTAAAGAGTCCTTAGATTTTCATTACTTATTAGCTAAGAATTCACTTTCCTAAATTTGTAAATAATTAATTCTAATATAGCCATAATACATTCATTTATCTTAGACAAAAAAGAATAAATTTAAATAACAAATCTAAGACTTTTCAAATAGATTATAAATAAGAATAATTATTCAAAAAATTATAGGTTATCATTAATGGTAAAAGATGCTCTTAAATTCTTTCATGCATATATTAATGAGATGATTGATCTTGGGGGAAAGGATCTTCCGAAATCAGTGTCAACAGCATTAGGCGCGAAATTAGCAAATATCTATAAAAGTAAAGGTATTACCGATTTAGAAACAGCTTTATATCAAATATATAAAGCTTTAGGTGCTAAAGTATCAATAAAAAAGATAGATGAGAATACTTATAATATAATTCTTAAGCATTCTAAGGGGTTTTGTCCCATAGGTGGCAAAAAGAATCCAAATCTAGCAAGGACAATTCAAGAAAGCATATGTATTCCGTATACCAAAAGCTTTTTAGTTAATCTTCTCCCAAATTATATATTAGAATCAGAAATTAAAGAATGTATTCTTGAAGAAAATAGGAATAGGCACTGTCATTATGTCTTAAAAGCTAAACCAAAATATAGCTAAATTCTTTCTAGTTTAATTTTTTTTTTCATTTTTCAACAAATAATTTTTTATTTTATAACAAATTATTCCATATTGGACAAGTTGCGCAATGTCTGAAGTCCCATGCTGGACGGACCGCAAAATGCGCATAGCGGAAATGCCTGATTTGAGGCATCATGAGTTGTTATTAGCCATTATTGTATCCCGGCGAAGCTCTCCCCATGATGGTGGGTGTCTGTGTGGTGTTTTCTGTAGGGAAAACATAATCACATAATAGCAAACCCGGCCAGGCCAGGGATGGAGCAGCCGTAAGTTTAGGCGTTCACGCTTCATGGTAAGGGAGTGGAGGGGTATGATATTTTTGGACCTAATAATAGGATTGGAGCTGAGGATCGGGTTTTTTAAAGCTTTTTCTTTAAAGATATAAAATAAAAAGTGTGATATAAGATTTTAATTGAAACTAGATTTACTCATTTTTAATTAATTCCTTGCGTAATTTCCGTTTAATAATCGAAATGAATTCGTTAGTATCTGGAAAAACATAAGTTATGTCTTCTCCATCATTAATATCAACAGTTATTTCTTTGTAAAATTTCCCTTTTACTTTTTCATCCATATCATTTAAAATCATAAATAACAAGAAAAAGAAAGCAGTTCAAAAAATTGCATGATATGCTAATAATATATAGAGATTTAATATAAATAGAAATATTAACTAAAGCTTAGCAAACTTGAAATTAAAATAATTCTAGAATTGAATAATAACAAATTGAGTTAATAAAAAAATGTCTGAGGATATTATAGTTATCGATGCAAATATTCTTAATAATTTCATGCAAGATGTCTATATTGGTTTAGGAGTTCCCAAAGAAGATGCTAAAATTATTGCTGATGTTTTAATTACATCTGATTTAAGGGGAATAGAATCGCATGGAATTCAACGATGCAAAATGTATTATGATAGAATTAAACAAGGAGTTTATGAAATAAATACCAAAATTGATGTTATAAGGGATGGTCCAACTACGGCTCTTTGGGATGGTAATTGTGGTATGGGACATGTAATTGCCTATAAAGCCATGAAGGCTGCAATTGAGAAAGCAAAAAAGTATGGTCTTGGGGCTGTTGCGGTTAGAAATTCTACACATTTTGGAATTGCAGGGTATTACTCTTTAATGGCGATTAAGGAAGGGATGATAGGCTTCACAGTAACTAATGCAAGACCCTCAATTCCTCCTACATTTGGAGTTGAACCTATGTTAGGGACTAATCCTTTAACAGTTGGGGCACCAACAGATGAGGATTTTCCTTTTCTTATTGATTGTGCCACATCTATAATACAACGTGGAAAAGTAGAAGTTTATAGCAGAATAAATAAACCTTTACCAGAAAATACTGTAATAGATGATAAAGGAGAAATTATGACTGATCCTAATAAGGTTTTAGAAGAAATGCTTCATAGAAAGGCAGCTTTGTTGCCTTTAGGGGGGAAAGGAGAGGACACAGCGGGATATAAAGGATACGGCTATGCTACCTTTGTTGAACTATTATCTGCTGCATTGCAAGATGGAATATATCTAAGAGATACACTTGGAATCGAAGAAGATGGAAAAAAAAGGCTTAAAGTAGGTCACTTCTTTCTCGCAATAAATATTGATAACTTTGCAGGGTTAAATTCCTTTAAAAAAACTGCTGGTATTATTATGAGGGAGCTTAGAAATGCTAAAAAAGATCCTACAGCTGAAAGAATATATACTGCAGGTGAAAAAGAACATCTTGCAGAGATAGAAAGGAAAAAGACAGGAATACCTTTAAACAAAAGCCTTCAAAATGATATCAGAATTATGCAACAAGAGCAAGGGTTAGATCAATACAAATTCCCTTTTTAAAATTTTTTTTCTTCATACTATTACAGTTAAACAGTTTTTGAACTTGTCTATTACTAATTCTCACCTTATATTAAATAGGATTTTAATTAAATAGAAAAGAAATAAAATAAATAATATCACTCGATCTATGGTGAAAGCATGTATACAACGGAAACTAGTGATCAGCAATCAAAGGTTGATTTCGATGAAATCGTTTATATTAAACCACATATTTTAAAAAACTTCATTATAGACGTTTTTATAAAATTAGGTGCCTCCAAAAAACATGCAGGAATTGTTTCTGATGTGTTAATCACTTCTGATATAAGAGGTATTGATTCTCATGGTATTCAAAGATTAAAGACTTATTATGAAAGAATCAAGCAAGGTATTTATAATGTAAAAACTAAACCAAAAATAATTAAGAAAACTCCAACTACTGCCGTTATAGATGGAGGATTTGGATTAGGACCTGTAGTTGCTTATAAATCAATGAAGCTAGCAATTAAAAAAGCAAAAAAGTATGGTTTAGGGGCTGTCGCTACTCGTAATTCAACCCATTTTGGTATTGCCGGTTTTTACAGCTTAATGGCAATAAAAGAAGGAATGATTGGAATTACAACTACAAATACAAGACCTATGGTTCCACCTACATTCGGAGTGGAGCCATTATTGGGCACAAATCCATTAACCATGGGTGCTCCAACAGATGAGGATTTTCCCTTTCTTATTGATTGTGCCACATCAATTATCCAGAGAGGAAAGGTAGAGGTATATAATAGATTACATAAATCACTTCCTGATGGTGTAATAATAACAAAAAATGGAAAAACTGAGGATGATCCTGAAGAAGTATTGCATGAATTGGATGAAGCTTCAGCTGCATTATTACCTCTGGGTGGAAAAGGAGAAAGTACTTCAGGGCATAAAGGATATGGTTATGCAACTTTTGTAGAAATATTATCTTCCGCATTACAAGAGGGTATCTTTTTAAAAAATACTGCTGGGATTTATGAAAATGGTAAAAAGAGGCTACCAGTAGGCCATTTCTTCTTAGCTATTAATATTGAAAACTTTATGGGAATAAATTCTTTTAAAAATACAACTGGAAAGATCATGAGGATTTTAAGAAGTTCTAAAAAAGAACCTGGAGTCGAAAAGATTTATACAGCAGGAGAAAAAGAACATATCAATGAAATTGAAAGAAAAAAAACAGGAATTCCTTTAAATAAAAGTATTCAACAAGATATTAAGCTTATTCAAAAGGAATTAGAATTAGAAAAATATATTTTTAATTTTTAAATAATATTCCATCTGTTCGCCCTTTTAATGGCTCTGAATGAAAAACAACTTGATTTAATTCTTCAATATCAAGTTCTTCAATAACTTTTTGCTCTAATCCAGTAATAATATCATGAACATATGAAATGTTTAGATTATCATCAAAAAAAATGTGCAATTCAAGAACACAGAAATCAGTGGTTGACCAAAACTCAAATCCATGATATCCTTTAACTTCCGGTTGAGTTCTGAGGATTTTTTCAATTCTTTTTTGAATAGAATTCAATTCGTCCTGATTGAATCTTTTACACGTTAATTGTTTCGTTGATAATTTTTCAGTTAACGCTCCTGATTCAATATGGGTAATTATTCGAGAAATTTGGGGTTCTTCTTTCTTCAATTCCTGTTCAAAATTATTACTTATATCATGAGCTTTCTTAAGCGATAAATTTTCATCAACTACTATTGATATTGAAAGAAAATAATCACTTTCGATTCTGAACACATTTAAATCTTTGAATTTGAGAATTTCATTAAATTCTGCTTTCATAGAATGGAGTAAATTAATAATTTTATCCCCAATAGATATTTCTCCACTAAGAGGATTCATCTCGATAATACTTTCAACCTGATAAGGAGGGAAATATGATTTAGACATTGAGGAAATTGCTTTAGTAATTTCATTGGCATGTATTATCGAAATATGATCTTCAACAGAAAGCCGTACATCTATAAAGAGTTCATCTCCACTTGCTCTAATTTTTATACCTTTTTTTAATAGAAAAGCTGAGCTAAAAATAATCCAAATTGAAAGAATTATACTAAAAAGTGGATCTAAAAAAGTAATATTAAAAAAAATAACTAAAACAAAACTTACTAAAACTATTTTTCTTTTTTTTCCTTGCGAAATTAAAATTCTAGAAAATATTATATTTATGAGAAAAGAAATTATAAGAATTTGAAAACCAAAGTTTGGATTAGAGACAATATATGATTGCCTAATTATAACTTGAATTGCATTTAAAATCAAGAAAAAGTAGGTGGTAATAAGAAAGACTCCTTGAATCATCGCTCCAATTGAATCCATCTTAGAATGTCCATACATATGTTCATAATCTGGAGGACGCTGACTGATATATATGGAAAAAATAGTTAAAAATGCAAATACAATATCAGATAAGGTATCCACTGTTTCAGACAAAAAACTTAAACTTCCAGTAATTAAAACTCCTAATAATTTTAAACCAGATTGGAGTAAAATAACTATAAAGGCACTTATTCCAAATTTGAGTTTAATATTCATTTTAGAAAAGGCTTACAAAAAACAAATCGATTAAAAAGTTTGAATTAAGAGTATAAGTTAAATTTTGCTAAAAAATATTAAAAAATAGATGGTTGATTTAAGGATATTAGATATTATTCACTTTATTTGTTATAAATGCCTTGGCACCTTAATTTCGAGATTAGTGATTGGATACGAAGCACATGGATGGAAATAATTAAATTTTTTATCTGCTGCTCTTCTCCAGTCTGAAAATGGGCTTACGTATATATTTCCTGAAATAAGCAATGATCGACAGAACCCGCATTCACCTGAGCGACACTTTGAAGGAGGAGCTAGATTTGCTCTTTCCATAGCAATTAAAATTGATTCAGTTGATAAGGCCGGTATTTCTTTCATTAAATTTCCCACATGAACTTTAACTTTAAAGCTTTTCTCAGCAAGATCTTTTGGAAATTCAGGGAGATTAATTACATCCTTGATCTCTCCGAATGCTTCTCTACGTATTCTTTTATGAGGTAGTTTAAACTTTTCCATTTCTTTTTCAACAAAATCATACATTACTTGAGGTCCACAGATAAAAAATGAACTATTTTTCACGTCACAATATTTTTCGATAATGTTAGCAGTAATAAAACCATGTTCGCATCCCTCTAATGTAATTTCATCACAGCTTAAAATATAAACTACTTTAAATTTATCTGGATAATTTCTCTCAAGCTCTTTAAATTCTTTATAATAAATAATATCATCTTCTTCACTGCTTCCATATAATAAAGTTAGTTTAGCATCTATAAATCCTTCTATGATTGCTTTTGCTATCGAACGGAATGGCGTGATTCCAGAGCCTCCAGCAATCCCCACTATATTTTTTAAATCTCGAAGTGGCTCATAATAAAAGAATCCTTCTGGTCCAGAACTTTTAACTTTGGTACCAACCTTCCAATGATCCCATATATAGTGGGTTAGGAAACCTTCCTCTTCTCTTCTAATAGTGAGCTCATAAAGGCCATGTAAAGCATCTTTAGGAGAAGAAGCGAGTGAATATGGTCTCGTGATTTCTACACCATTAACTTTTACTTTTAAACTTAAATATTGCCCTGGTCTAAAATAAGCTAGTTCTTTAGTCATCGAATCAGGATCTGGCACTAATTTAAAAGTTCTTGTTGACTTTGTTTCTTCTTTAATTTCATGTATTTTTAAATATTGACGTTCTGGATGAAGTTTTCTAGCAATATCATTTATTGGATCCGATGTAATAGGTTCAACCGAAGCATTTTCTATTCTTTTCTTTCTTTGAGGTACTAATTTTGTAAAGGCAAATAAATCTTTAGTATTCGATTTAATTGTAATAATAAATCTCTCATCATTCTTTTTGCTCATTTACCCTCACCTTCTTTAAATAATTCTTGTAGTGTAAGAAGCGCAGATGTATATCCATCTGAGATGGTACTTCCATACCCGTGAGCTCGTCTTCCAAATCCTCCCGCAAATTCAAGTCCTTTAATATACTTATCCTGCCCCATCATCATTAATCTTGGCACTATAGAATCCCAAGATTCTGGCTCATAACCATATATAATTCCATTATAAGTTCTCGTAAATCTTGCATAAGTAACTGGAGTTGCAACTTCTATCTCTTCAATATGTTCTCTAATCGGCGCTCCGGTTGCTTGTTCAAACTGGATTATTAGTTCTTCAGCAATTTTGTTTTTAATGCCAACATACTGTTCTGGTTTGATTTCCTTCCATACTTCAGGTCTAAAAAGGGTAGTTATATATATTATACACGTACCTGGAGGCGAACATTCTGGATTTGGTACATTAAGTACAACAGAAGCTTGCCCTCCTGGTGATTGTAGCTTACTCCAAGAATCATATATTTCTTCAGTATTCATATTTTTCATGATAAAATAACTATATTCTTTTAAACCTAATTCTTCAGCTGTTGCATCAAGACCTAAGTAAACACAAAAACCCGTTAATCCATGTATTCGAGCATTTACTTCCTTATAGGCAATTTCTGGAACTTCTGATTTAGGATAAATTAATTTATTATAGGTCAATGTTGGAGAAGCATTACAAATTACATGATTTGTTTTAATTTTATCTCCTCTTGAGGTTTCGACTCCGACTACTTTGCCGTTTTCCACCAAGATTTTCTCGACTCTAGTATTATATTCAATATTACCTCCAAGTTCTCTTATTTTAACGTCAAAAGCAGTAGTATATTCATGAGATCGTTTTTTCAATATGTATGCTCCATATTCCATGTAAACAAGAACCATAGAAGCAAAAATAGTAAAATTAACTCGATCTATGGGAAGTCCTAGATAAGACCAATATGCATTAAGAATTTTACAAGCATCCTCAGGCATATTTAACGCATCTTCGACTTCTTTTGTACTATATGCTGCGGTCTTAAGAAAGTTTGGATACTCTTTCATTAGAACCCCTTGATCAGGATTTCCTTTCGTTGCATTAAAATATCCAAAACTATCACGAATTTCCTTAGCTATATCGAAAAGTTTTGTTACTGAATCTCTGCTACCAGGTACTAGTTTTTCAATTGCTTCAATAAAGTTTTCCACTCCAAACGGCATTGTAACATCTAATTTTTCAGTTGGATCAGTTAAAATAAGTCTATAAGCTTCAGGGACTGCTATAAATTCGACATCTAAGCCAAATCTGTCCTCGAATAATTTTCTAACTCTACCTTTATTCGATGGGGGACCAATGCTTGCAAATTCATGAAGAGATGTTTCAAACTCAAACCTTCCTCTCACAAAACTTGAAGCAAACCCTCCAGGTAAATTGTGCTGCTCGAACAAAATTATTTTTTTTCCAGTTAACGCCAATTGTGTTGCTGCAGCCAATCCACCATTTCCTGCTCCAATTACGACCACATCATAAGTATCACTTATAACTTGTTCTTTTTCTTGGGTGTTCATTCTAATAAACCCCTAATTAAGATTTAGTTCATTTAATCTTTTTCATAATTAATATCTTATTTTTGTTATAATTATAAAATATTAATAATTCTAAAAATAAATAATCAATAATAGTTAAACTCTAGATTAAAATCTAGTTACCAAAAATTTATCGAATTTTAAGGAGATTAGTTTAATGAATGAATTAGAACTTGATGCAAAAGTTGAAGATTTTAAAAATCAACTTAATTTACTCGCTATGATTTTTGATACTCGCCGAAAGATGCGTAGAGAGATATATAACGAGAAAACGGGCTTTATTTTTAATGCTAAATATCAATTTATTACGAAAGATGACAAAGTTAATATATATGTAATTTTTAAGAATGGTAAAATGACTGTTCGTGATGGTAAAATCGAAGATCCAAACATCACTATATATTACAAAGACAAGGAAACCTTAGCCAAACTTTATGATAAAAGTGCAGATGAATCGCTGGATTTTTTATTAACCAACGAGATGGGTTATATTGGAAACATGTCCTACCTTACTAAGTTTTCATATCTAATTTCACTAGTAATGGGTGCTAAGATAAAAGACTATAAAGGACCTGAAAATCGATTATTATACCCTCTAGAAGATATTGATGAGGGAAAAAAGAGTAGAAAACTTAAGAACGAAAGTTTAAATCGTAAAATCGATGATGTAGAATTTTTAGAAGATCCTTTTCTAGCAAAATATTCTTTAGATGACTTTCCACGTTTAAAATACTTAAAAAGCAGAAGATTTGCATTAAAACCCGCAATTTGTGTTGAAAGGGCCAAGTTAGTTACTGAATATCATAGAGAGAATGGTTTTGAAGTAGATGGTAAAGGAAATCCAATCGATCCTGAATTACGTCAAGCAAGAGCCGTAAATCATATCATGAGTAATAAGCAACCAATAATCCACGATAAACACCTTATAGCAGGCTCTACTACTTCGAAAGAGGTAGGCATACCTATATATCCTGAGCTTATCGGTACCGCTATTTGGCCTGAATTGAAGACTATTAGTGATCGTGAACTTAATCCTAACGATATTTCGGATAAAGATGCGACCATATTAAGTCTCGAGGTGTTCCCTTATTGGATGGAAAGAAATGTTAGAGAATACAATCGAGCAAAGTATAATAACCCTGTTTCACAACAATTAGAGGAAGGATGGGTCTTTTATTTCATGATGAAAAATAATGCGATTAGCCATACAGTTCCCGGCTACCCAATGATAATTAATGAGGGATTGGAAAGCATTAAAAATAAAGCCATTGAAATGGAAAAGAAAGCTGATTCAATCGAAAAACAAAATTTCTATGAAGCAATCCGAATTGCAATTGAGGGTGTTTTAACTTATTCTAAACATTTAAGTGAAGAAGCCATTAGAATTGTTGATACATTAGATCAAAATGATCCAGAACAGTCAAAACGTATAGAGGAATTAAAGGAAATCTCAAGAATATGTTTAAAAGTACCTGCTAAGCCTGCTGAGACTTTACACGAAGCAATTCAATCTATTTGGACGAGTTTTGTGTGTCTCCACTGTGAAAATGCTAATTCTGCATTGTCTATAGGGCGACTTGACCAAATGTTACAGCCCTTCTTTTTAAAAGAAATTGAAAAGTCTTCAAGTAATGAAGAGAAAGAACAAGCAATAAGAAAAGCTATTGAACTTGTAGGGTCTTTGTTTTTGAGGATTAATGATCATGATCCATTAATGCCCAATGTAGGATGGAAATTATTTGGAGGTAGTTCCTCTGATGATACTGTGACTGTCGGAGGGGTAGATAGAGATGGCAAAAATGCTGTGAACGATATGACTTTTATTATTTTAAAAACAAATGAAATGTTAGCATTCCAAGATCCTAACATGAATGCTAGGTATTATTCGGGTATAAATTCAAAGGAATATCTACGGCGGTTGTGTGAAGTAAATATTAATATGGGTGCCTCACCAAGCATTCACAATGATAAAACTATGATTGAAGCCTTGGTACATGAAGGATTTTCACTTGAAGATGCAAGAGATTGGGCGGCTACTGGATGTGTAGAACCAACAATTGTGGGTAAGCATTATGGTCATACAAATTGCATGCTTTTGAATTTAGTAGCCCCTCTTGAAATGGCATTAAATAATGGAGTTATGCCATTAACTGGAGATAAAGTAGGAATTGAGACCGGAGATCTCCTTAATGCATTCCCTAGTTATGAAGATTTTCTTAATGCTTATAAAACTCAGCTAAAATATTTAGCAGAAAAGTCAATTGAAATTAACAATTATTTAGGATTTACCCATCAATATATTCATCCTACTCCCCTATTATCTGGGTTTTATAATGGCCCTTTAGAAAAGGGAAAAGATCTTGTAAATGGAGGTGCAATATACAACACATCTGGAGTAGCCCTTGTAGCCTTAACAGATGTGGTTGACAGTTTACTAGTAATAAGGGATCTTATCTACAAAAAGAAAGAGCTGGACTTTGCAACATTAATGGATGCAATTGAGAATAATTTTGAAAATGGATCTGCTTCCGTTTTAAAAAAGATCGAGCAAGTTCCAAAATTCGGTTCTGGTGAAAATGGTGCTATAGAACTTGCGCAAGATTTAATCGATTTTTGCTATGATATTTACCATTCTATTGATAATTATAGAGGGGGTAAGTATTTAGTAGGTTATTGGTCTATTAGTTATCATGCTGGTTTTGGAATGCTTACGGGAGCTCTACCATCAGGTAGGAAGAAAGGAAAATCATTAACTCCTGGATTAACTCCTGCTCCAGGCACAACAGATATATTGCTCCCTAGCATTGAAAGTGTTGCGAGTTTAGATTATTTAAAAATGGCAAATAACGCTTCATACAATGTGAAATTAGTACCCCATCCAGGTGATTCACATGAAGAAACATTAGATCTTTTTACAAGTTATGTTCAGAGCTTTTTTGATCTAAATGGAATGCAATGGCAATTTAATGTGGTGACTTCAGATACATTAAAAGATGCAATGGAAAATCCTGTAGATTATCGTTGGCTTTTAGTTAGGGTTAAAAATATGCAATTAGAATTAATTGAACGTCATGAATACAAATCTAGGTAAAACTATCTAAATTTTCCTTTTTTATTTTAATTTTGAATTTTGAAATAAGAATGAATAATAAACCATTAATAGTAGATATTAAGAGAAATGCATTAGATGATGGCCCGGGAATAAGAACACTAATATTTTTTAAAGGATGTCCTTTATCTTGTGTGTGGTGTCAAAACCCAGAAGCTAAGAGTCCATTTCAAGAAATTTCATTTGATAAAAGCGATTGTGCTCAATGTAGGAAATGCTTAGAAGTGTGTACCCAAAATGCAATTAATTTCTCTTACGAGTATAGAATAGATAGAAGTTTGTGCAATTTGTGTGGTGAATGTATTGAGATCTGTCCTAACAATGCAATTAATCTTGTTGGAAAACAGCATCAAGTCGATGAATTGGTAGAGATTGTTCTTAAAGATAAAATTTTCTATGAAAATTCAGGTGGAGGGGTAACACTTTCCGGTGGCGAACCACTTTATCATATTGACTATACACATAAATTATTAAAAAAATTACAGGAAAATAAGATTCATTCCTGTATCGAAACTTGTGGATATTATAATCAAGATCAATTTAATGAGTTTATTCTCCCATATGTGGATTTAATCTATTTTGATCTAAAGATCTTAAATCCTAAATCACATATACAGTATTGTAAGGCAAAAAATGACAAAATCCTTAGGAATTTTGAAGATTTAATAAAAAAAGAAGATATAGAAGTTTTACCAAGGATTCCACTAATTCCGAATATCACTGCTACAAATGAAAATTTAATACCTGAAAAGATTGGCATAAAACCATTATATAATCATTTAGAATGGCTAAATAAAGAGGATAAAAAGAGGATAAAATTAATTTTTAGTGAATTCGAATTTAGAGATTTTTAGATTTCAAACAGTTTTTATACCATTACTTTTTGGCTGGAGAAGCATAACAATAATCACAGTTATGCTTACACCTAAAAATTCCTGTATATCCTCCAATATCTTTTGATTTGAAGCATCCGCAACTTTTACGTTGCCCAGAGTCTTTGATTTTGGGGATAGGTTCACCAATAATTTTTTCTATTTTATAAGCATCAACACAATGTGCTTGTTCAATTCCTTTAATATCAAGCAAATCGGGTTGACAACATGCTTTCATTGTAATATTATACTTTTCACAGATTTTAATTAATTTATTTAATATTTCTTTTTTCTTATTAATTGGGGGATCAATTGGAATAAACCCTCTTGAGATCATACGCTGTTTTACTTTTGAATAAATGGTTGCAAATGAAAAGATCATCTCTGTTAACCCCAAAGAAGAAATTTTCTCAATAATATAATTAAATTTACCTAAATTACTGGTTATAGAATTTGAATTTTTTTTCTTGTAAAAAATTATTGGATCAAACCTGAAATTCACTGATAAAATTCCAAAATTTTCGATTAACCACTCCATCTGCTTAAATCTTTCTTCTAAAGAAATATTAATATTACCTTCTAATTCGGATGGTGAATTAATTGTAAATTGGAAATAATGTCCTTTATATAAATCAAAAAGTGCTTGGTTTGAATGGTATACCTTAATCCATTCTTTAAAGTTTTTGCTCCACCAACACCAACATTTAACATCCTTAGGATCCACTGATACTCGATATATCTGACTTCTATTGAAAGGATTGGTTACATCAACGTAACCTGTTTTTATTTTTTCAATAACCCAATTCATCAAAAATGCAGGAATATCTGTTCTTCTTGAGCATGATATAATTGGAGATATAACAATTTGGGGGTCCTTCTTTTTTTGTCTCAAATTATTCATTCTTTCACATATTTGACAAGTAAATATTCAAAGCTTTTATGAATATTTGTTTTTCATTTTCTTTATTAATTTTTTGCTTATATTCTTCTTTTTCAAGCTGATCATAAATCATTAAATGAGGATTAATAAAAGCAGTTCCTTTCTTAACCATTTCACGAAATTTTTCCCTAAAATCAGCACTTAAGAAAAAGGGAAAAATCCCAGGACTATGCTCGGCTTTATGTTTCACATTAAATTTTTCTTTAAGGGTTAATATCACTTCATAAACAGTTTGACCAATTTTAGTTAAGTTTTTCTCATTGCCTTTATAAAAATATTCAATGGGGACTGGTAAACGCA
>Ga0111204_110_pt1 | contig 33412 bp, 37 predicted proteins | sample DeeMarSWOR136_30_FD_80378 | JGI IMG/M metagenome (GOLD analysis project Ga0111204, IMG submission 80378) | Crenarchaeota group archaeon SMTZ-80
AGAAGATGAATTTTTGCTTTCCAAAAGTAATATTTTATACAGAATATAAAAAAGATAGATTCTAACAAACAATATATTCTAATTCAAATGTGTTCATTCGGAGTGATTACATTGAAGGGAAAGAATTACAGAATTGATTTAGGTCAACCATATACTAGAAAAAAATTTATACATGGGGATCCCCAATCCAAAATATCCAAATTCATTATGGGTGATTCTAAAAGGAAATTTTCATACAAAATGTCAATGATGTCGCTAAATGCAGTGCAAATAACTCATAACTCTCTCGAGGCTGCTCGCATAGCAGCAAATAAGATATTAGTAGACGTCTTGGGAGATAAGGAATATTTAATGCATATTCGAGTTTATCCACATAATGTTTTAAGAGAGAATAAAATGATAGCCACAGCAGGAGCTGATAGACTCCAAGAAGGTATGAGGAGATCGTTTGGAAAACCTATTGGGAGAGCTGCAAGAGTAAAAGAGAATCAGGCTATAATAGATGTCTATGTTAATGAAAAACAAGGATTGAAAGTTGCAAGAAAAGCATTAGAAACTAGTGCTAAAAAATTACCAACGTCTTGTAAAATTGTATTTGAAAATTTGGATAAATGAGGTTCTTAAATTTCTTTTTGTTTTATGATCTATATAATGATGGATTTTTGTCAATTTTAAGATCAATTTAGGTATTTTTCATATGCTAGCATTTGATCTTGAGTTAGAACGCGTAATCAACGAAATAATCGATAAAAAAGCAAATAAAATATTCATTCAATTACCTGAAGGACTAAAACAATATGGTTTAAAGATATCGGAGATACTTGAAGAAAAAACTGAAGCTACTATATATTTTTCTTCAGATCCGTGCTACGGCGGTTGTGACTTAGCTATAAAAGAAGCAAAGGAACTTGGATGTGATTTGATTATTCACTTTGGTCATTCTCCTTTTATTACAAATTCGACTCTGCCAGTTCTCTATATAAGAACAAAAATTCTTTTAGACACAGATTTTCGAAGAAAGATTGAGAAAGAATTACCCATTAATAAAAAAGTAGGAATTGCTTCAATAATCCAATATTTGGAAATAATAAAAGACATTAAGGGAATGCTTGAGTCTCGTGGATGCAGTGTCATCATTCCTCCTAAAATTGGAAAAGTCGAATTTGCTGGACAGATATTAGGATGTGAATATTCATCATTAAGAAGCATTTTAAATAAAGTTGATTGTTATTTAATTATAGGCAGTAGATTCCATTCCCTAGGCGCGTCTTTGAAGTTTAAGAAACCAGTTTTTCTACTAGATCCATATTCGGAAAAAATAGAAGATATGGAGTCTTTAAAAAAGAGTATCTTAAAACAAAGATACGCAGTAATTTCTAAAGCGAAGAATCTTGATAAATTCGGGATCCTAATTGGTATGAAAGCGGGTCAATTTAATCATAAAAGCGCCTTAAAAATAAAAAAAATTCTTGAATCCCGCGGGAAAAAATCCATTCTCATCGCAATCAATAATATATCTCCGAATTCTTTAGACAATTTTACGGATATTAATGTATTTGTAAATACTGCTTGTCCTAGAGTGAGTATAGATGATGTTACAAGATTTAATAAACCCATAATGACCGAAAAAGAGTGCATGGTTGCTCTAGGAAAATTGAGTTGGATTGATTTATTAGAGAAAGGTTTTTTCTAATCCTAGTGTTATTAAGATAGTCTAAAGGGAGTAGATCAAATATGCACAGTACAAATAAGAAGAAAGTATTAGTTTTACCAGGTTCAAAGCTGGGGGTTGTAGAAGAATTTATTCCTGGAAAAGGAACTTATGAAAGAGAAGGTTCAATATATTCAAAAATTATTGGGCATGCAAACAAAGATGCTGTAAATAAAAAAGTTGTAATAAGACCTTTAACTGATAATCCAATTCTTCCATCCAAAGATAGTATTGTTACAGGCGTAGTTTCGAGCGTTCAAGGCAAAGCTGCGATATTAGATATCTATCAAATCAATGCTCATACTCTTAAACGTCCTTTTACAGGCATGTTGCATGTATCTAGATGCAGCCCCAAATACGAGAGAGGAATGACTGATGTTTGCAAGCTTGCTGATTTGATGAAAGCTAAAGTTGTTAATGATAAGGATGGCTTTATTAAACTAAATACCGTTGATGCAAAATTAGGTGTGATAAGAGCTGTCTGTTCGAATTGTGGAAACTTTCTAGTCTATAAAAGAAATGGATTAAAATGTAATAAATGTGGTAATTTCGAAAAAAGAAAGGTTTCAGATGATTACTTTAAAAAAGAATTGAGTGAGAGAAATTAATATGGTATTAAGAATAATTAAAAAAGAAAAAAATGAGATGAAAATCGAGTTAGACGGAGAAGATCATACGTTAGGCAACCTTATTCAGCATACTTTATTAATGGATAAAGATATTGAATTTGCTGGATATGATCTTCCACACCCCCTTTCTAGAAAGCCAATAATTTATCTGAGAACTAAAAAAGGTTTGAAAGTAGAAAATGTTTTTAAAAGAACTTTAGAGAAAGTATCAAAGCAGGCAAATGAGTTTTTAGCTAATTTTTCTAAAGCTGTTGAAGAGTGATATGGACAGAATTAGACTCAAGTTAATACTGCAAGATAAAAACCTCGCTAGACTCGGTGATGCGTATATTAATTTCATTTTTTCTCTAGCAATTACAGAGGTTGAGTACGTTCCAACAGGGACGAAAGTAAGCGACAGAGTTTTAGCTAATGCAGCAAAAAGATCAGGACTTAGGGGATTATTGCCTAATAGAGTAAGTCGAGGCTCAATCGCCAATGCTGTCGAGGCTATTATCGTTTATGTTTGGTTAAAAAAGTTAATTATTTTAGAAGAGGCTGTAAATATATTAAAAGCATCTTTAAGAGACCCTTCCCAAGCTATTTCGAATCTTATTTATGAAGCCATAAATAGAATTGAGATTGAATAAACAATTTTTTATCATTCAATTTTGATTTTTAAATAGAAAAAGGGATTATATGGCTTTAGAGGTAAGAAAGTCAAGAATGAGTATAAATAAGAGAGGCATTAGGTCGCTTGGCATATCAGAAAGCTTCATAAAAAATATCGGAGGAAAGTCTATATTAGCAGGTGTTGTTGTAAGGGCTGATAGAATAATAGATGGCTTCGGTCTTTCTTTAACTACCATCGGAGGAATGGACGCAACTGAAAATATTATTTCCTTATATAAGGCCTTAAAAAGAAGAGACATTAATGTCATTTTTCTAAATGGTTGTGTAATAAGCTGGTTTAATATAATTGATCTTAATGAAGTCTACAAAAAATTAGACGTGCCTTTGATTTGCATTACATATGAGGAATCTGAAGGATTAAAAAAATATTTAAAAGAATACTTCAAAAAAGATTGGGAAGATAGATACAAGATTTATTTGAAAAACGGTAGCAGAGAAAAAATCATTTTAAACACTAGAAAAGCAATATTCGTAAGGAATCTAGGGATGGAATTGCCACAAGCTGAGAGACTTTTAAATAAATTTACAATTCAAGGGGCAATTCCCGAACCTTTAAGAATATCAAGATTGCTAGCTAGGTCTATTTTAAAAAGCAAGCTTTCTCAGAAAATTAATTAAGGAGTGTTTCTAATTCTATTGCTTCATAGAAATCAATTATGCAGATTGAATTAAAAGCTTGGAAGGTAACAAAGATAATGCAATTCTGCCCCAAATGTGGAATAATACTTATGCCAATTAAAAAAGAAGATAAAATCCTACTCACTTGTAATAAATGTGGTTATGAAAGTAGAAAAGCATTAAAACAAGTATCTGGCATAAAGAAAGACACTGAAAAGATAATTGTTATAGGTGAAAATGAGCAAAAAATCAGTACACTACCCAAAACAAAATCTGAATGCCCGAAATGCAACTATAATGAGGCGTTTTATTGGATGGTACAAACTCGAGGGGCAGACGAATCTTCAACTCAATTTTTTAGATGTACTAAATGCGGAGCTACTTGGCGTGAAAATCCTTAATTTTACTACATTTTTTGATATAAATTTGTTACTGGTATACTATCTTCTGAAGAATTATTTAATTTCATTCTAAATTAGGATGGAAATAATGTGTTTAAAGCAAAAATAGAAAATGCTAGATTATGGAAAAATTTGCTTTCTGCAATATCTACGCTCATCGAAGAAGCGGATTTTAATACAAGCGAGGATGGAATAAAACTCCGAGCGATGGACCCGTCACATGTAGCGATGGTTGATTTTACATTAGAAAAGAAGGCATTTGATGAATATCACTGTGATAAATCGGTCTCAATTAGAATAAATATTGATTCGATGTTAAGACTCCTTAGAAGAATTAAAAGTAATGAAACTCTCGAGCTTGCATTTAACGAAGATACAAAAAAAATGATTCTTACTTTAAAGGAAAAAATTACAAAACAATTTACAATACCTACATTAAATCCAACAGGAGAACAAGTACCTACGCCTAAAGTTACATTTAATTGTAAGATAAAAATGGCAATAGGAGGGCTAAAAGAAATTATGGAGGATGTGCAAGCAGTGAGTGACCATGTTAAGTTAGAGGCTAAAGAGAATAAACTATTAGTCAGCGCTAGTTCTGAATTGAGTAGCGCAAATATAGAGGTGGATAAACAAAGTGATATTTTACTTGATACTGAATTCAAGGAAAGCGCCATAGCCACCTACAACCTAAATTATTTAACAGAAATGGTTAAAGCAGGTTCTGCTCTTTCTGAGACAGCAACTGTAGAATTTTCAACCAATATGCCAATAAAAATTGAGTTTGAAATCTCTCAAAAGGGAAAATTGGCATATTATCTAGCCCCTAGAATTGAAGTAGAGTAAAAACGAGAAATGATTACAAAAAGAGATTTAGCCAAATATCCTTTCACAGATGAGGCAAGAAAATATGTAGAAGGCCTCAGAATTAAATTGGATGAATTAGCAAGCAAAGAATTTGACGAAATACTCACACTAGCCGAAAAAAGAATTGAAGATTCTATTAAAAATATTGAGAAGAATGAACATCATTGGAAAAATGATGATATCGAGCTTTTATCTTTTTCAACATCACTTCTAATTTTATCTTACCAAGATGAGAGAGTGAAAAATAGGTATGCATTGGCCGAGTCAAAAAAAGCTTATAAAAATTTTAAAAGAGAAGGCGATTTTTCTAAAATCCTAAAGCTAGCAGAAAATTCTTTCCATTGGCGCGTACGCGAAAAAATCATCAATAATGAGTATGGTCATGAACTATATTTTCCTTATTTTCTTCGGAATTCAGTAAAAATAATGTCCAATAAATGGAAGCTCACCAATAGAATCATTTCTCAAGGATATGTCAACGTTACAAGAGAGGAAATTTGTAGACTTTTACAAGAAGAAGTGAGAGAAAAAATTTTAAAAAATATCCGTAAACCAAGAGGAAATATTACTTCTTTACAAACGGTAATAAAAAAAATTGAAAAATCTATTTTGCCAGCGATAGTTGATTCATATCCTAGAGATTATACTTCCATAGGAATAAATGAAACTGCTTTTCCTCCATGTATAAAGAACCAATATGAAATTTTGAAAACTGGGGGGAATTTATCCCATATTGGCAGATTTGCATTAACCTCCTTTTTAATAAACATTGGAGTGGATGAAAAAAAGATGCTGAAAATATTCAGCGAGGTTATGGATTTTGATGAGAGAAAAACCATTTATCAAATTGAGCATATTTCTGGAATGAGGGGTAGTAAAACTAAATATTTACCTCCAAAATGTGGAACATTAAAAACTCATGGAATATGTATTAAACCGGATCAAATTTGTTCAGAGATTAGAAAACCTATTGATTATTATATAAAAAAAATGAGGGGTTTGAATAAGAAAAAGATCTAGTTTTTTTTTAAAAACGCCATAAACAATTTTAATTCATTACCCTAGTTGTTTTTTACTAATTTACAGAGGATGAAAGACGCTGAATGATAATAATAGTAATATTTCTGTTATCAAAGAGAAATTTATCAAAAAGAAATTTACTGAATATTATCAAAAAAATTCTATAAGAATAAAAACGCCAGAAAACATTGAGCAAAGAGAGTTTGGATTTTCACTTTTTAAAAAAGGATTAATGATAAGGCATAAATCCTTCAAGGAAATAAACCAACTCAGAAATTTTATTAAATTAACTGTACCTTCAGACGTATATTATTCTTCAGCATATTATGAGAGCCCAAATGCGCCCATGGATAAAAAAAATTGGCTCGGAGCAGATCTAATTTTCGATATTGATGCGGATCATTTAGAAATATCCTGCAGAGCAAATCATGGCGAAAAATGGATCTGTGAGAATTGTCTAAATGAATCTAAAAATGAAGTAATTAAATTAGTTGAGGTTTTAATTACTGATTTTGGCCAATCGCCAAATAATATAAGAGTGTATTTTTCTGGACACAGAGGCTATCATGTTCATGTTAATTCCATCGAAGTTAGAGAACTAGGGAACAGTGAAAGAAAAGAAATTGTCGATTATATTTCAGGACCAGATTTGGAAGACATAAAAACAATAAAAAACGGTCATAATACATATAAAGAATTTCTAAAAGGATTAAAACCTGATGAACCGGGATGGAGGGGGAGAATAGCAAAAGGAATCTATGAAGGCTCTAATAATCTTAATAGTTTAAATCTCTCATTAGCCAATAAAAAAATCAAAATTGGTGAGTTAAAAGCAACTATAAAAAAGATTATTAAAAAGAATTCAATCAGAATTGATCCTGTGGTCACTATTGATACCCACAGATTGATCAGATTGTCTGAAACACTCCATGGTAAAACTGGATTTAGAACCATTAAAATTGAAATAAATGAGCTCGAGGATTTTGATCCATTTGCAGATGCTATAGCTTGGAATGGGAGGAAAGAAATATTTATTATCGATTCTCCAAGATTTAGAATTGGAAATGAAGAATTCGGGCCATTTAAAAAAGAGAAAGTGGAATTGCCAATGGCTGGAGCAATATTATTATTATGTAAAAAAAGAGCCGTCTTGATAGATTAAAATGCACGATATACTTTTCGAGATATGGAAAATTGAAAAATTGAACGAAGAATTACAACCCCTTAAACCGGATTTTTATGAGGAAGTATTTAATTTTATAAAGAAACTGAACGAAAATGAGAGCGAAATAGATCCTAATTCAATAAAAGGTATATTATTAAAGGTTGAGAGAGAAAGGGTTAATAAAATAATCTCAGGACTTATAGAAGTAAGATTCAAAAAAATTTATAAATCTTTGATAGAAGATGCACCTCTTTCACTAGATTACTTGACAAAAGAAGAAGAAATCATTTATAATAAAATAATTGAGGGACTTGGATTTTTGAATAATTTTAGAGCGGAATTATTACAAGGAAAGTTATTCAATAAAAGTAATATAAGGAATGAAATTACTGAGCCTAAAATATTATTACGCTTCAATAAAGACGTCCCAGCCATTATGGGTGCTGATATGAGACCATATGGTCCTTTTTTTAAAGAAGATCTGGCCATTTTACCTCTTGAGAATGCCAATGCGTTAATAAATAAGAACGTAGCAAGAAAAATTAATTTAAAAAAATAGGAATGATGAGATAGTGCACGCTCTTTTTCTTAATTATTTTGCGAAATGAATATATAATACTATCTTATCAGACTTGAATATCGCTGGGATGAATTATGAGGATTGCTAAGGAGATAAACACTAATTGTCCTAAATGTCGCCATCATACCGTTCATTCTGTATCCTTATACAAAAAGCGAAAAGAGCGATCTTTAGCTGCTGGAGTAAGAAGACATGAGAGAGAAAAGCACGGTTATGGGGGCCAAAAATGGCCTGAATTAAAGAGAACTGCAAAGACTACAAAAAAACAAGTCATTATGCTAAAATGCAAGGATTGCGGGTATATCATTCCTCGGCTAAATAAAAGATTGAGTAAATTAGAAATTGGAGTTCAATCGATATGATCAAAGAATTAATACCGAGACCTAAAAGTGTTTTTTTAAAAATAAAATGCCTGAAGTGTGGCAATGAACAAACAGTTTTTCAGAGAGGCTCTTCAATTATCCAATGTACTATTTGTGATGAAGTTTTAGTAGAACCTTCCGGGGGAAAGGGAAAAATAAAGGGCGAAATAATTCAGACATTAGAATAATAGGGGGAGCCAAATTATTTCGAATAAAGATGAGTATCCAGAAGTAGGCGATATTGTAATCGCAACAGTAACCAGAATAGCTGATTATGGCGCCTACGTAAAATTGGATGAGTATGAAGATAAAGAGGGTTTAATTCATATATCTGAAATGTCCACAAGATGGGTAAAAAATATTAGAGATCATGTCAAGGAAAGGCAGAAAACAGTACTTAAAGTTCTAAGAGTTAATCCCAATAAGGGTCAGATTGATCTATCCCTAAGAAGGGTTACAAACCCGGAAAGAAGCCAAAAATCACTCCAACGGAAAAAAGATAAAAAAGCAGAAACAATTCTAAATATTGCAGCTGAAAAGTTGAAAGCAAATGATTCTGAAATTAATAAAATAAGAGAAATAATTGTTGATGAATACGATAGTTTAATAGATGCTTTTGAAGACTCTGTCGAAAATGGAGAAAAAATATTTTCAAAGATTAATATCCCAGAAAAATGGATTAAAGTTTTACTCCATGAGAGTAAGGCAAGAATCAAACCTGAAAAAGTAAGAGTTATTTCAATTATCGAATTAACGAGTCTTAATCCAAGTGGAATTAAAGAAGTCAAAAATGCACTACTAAGCATTAATAAAATTAAGAAAAAAAAAGGGATCATTCTAGAAGCTTATACTATTGGAGCACCCAAATATCGAGTTGAAGTAACAGCAAAAAATTATTCAGATGCAGAAAATATACTCAAAAAAGCGGAGGAAGAAATTATCCAAACGATAACAGGATTCGGTGGTTCTGGGAGAATATTAGATTGAAAAATTTAATTAAGAGATGTCCGAATTGCAAAGAATATGCTCTTAAGCAAGTATGTAAAAAATGTGGAGTGCGCACTACATCACCCCATCCTGCGAAATTTTCTCTGCAGGATAGATATGTCAGATATAAATTCTTAAAAGAAAAAACTTGAGTGTTTGCGACCAAATTTTATCAATTTTAAATTCTATTAAGTTAAAGTATCAAATATTTAAAATCGGTATAAAATTTTCTAATCCTATTTTTTATACGACTATAATACTATTCTTCTACAATTGTTAAAATATGCTGTTCACTGTTAGCTTCATTGAAATTTGAATTCCCCTCCCAAACAGCTTGAATTAAGAATTCACCTGTGTATTCGGGAGTCCAAGTGAATGAAAAAGATCCATTCATTAGATCACCATACCCAATATTAAACCAATTATCCCCATCACTACTATACCCTAAGTACACAGAACCCCCCGTGGTGACAGGAATAAATTTACAGGATATTTCTACACTTTCTCCAAAGGTCAGTGTCGATGGAGAGAGTGTAACTTCTAAAGAACCACTAGATTTCATAACTGTTAGAGTTTGATTTGAACTTATAGAACTTAAATAACTTCCAGATACACCATTAAATTTTGTGCGGATTAAATAGTCTCCTCCATCCGGAATCCATTCGAATTTATATTCGCCACTATCATTAGTAGAGACTGCTTCCATGTCAACCCAGTCAGTGCTTTTGTTAAGTGAATATTGAAGAATAATAGTAGAATCTGGAATTCCTATTTTTTTAGGATCAATTAATTTTCCAGAAATTGTAACAGACTGATTATAAGTAACTAGATTTTTGCTTAATGAAGACGATATCATTGTACTCTCTGGGTAATCCACACTATATACAAATACAAAACGATTTGAAGATGTGAATTCTAAATCGAAGAATTCAGACGTTTTTACCTCGCTTGGAATAATCCCATTATGCATGAGATAACCTAGAACCGTAGAACGGTTTAGACCACTTTTATCTACAATAGTTTTATTTGAAATTATCTTATTATCAACTGAAATAACTCTGTCGTATTTTATATAAGCATCTTCTCCTTCGCCTACCTGGTTACTAAAGTATCTTACAGTCTCTCCATCGTATTCGGTATTATTGCTAATTCGAGCCATCCAATACCATTTACTATCTTCTCCGTAGCCATAGAATCTTAATTGCTCTTCTTCAGAATACCATGTTACAAGAATTGCGACATTAGAGACGCCATATTTTTTGAGAATAGGAATGGCTTCAGTTTCGTTAGAAAGAAAAGCTCTTGCAATAATCGCTATCTGAGTTGAATTAATTGTTCCATTGTCAGCAAGAGTGTGTTTACCAGCTATAGTGGTAATCCAATATCCATAATCCCACCAAGCCATAACAACAGCATTTTCATCCAAATTTGCCTTCATCCAAGCTATTGCCTCAAGCCAATCTTGAGGTTGTTGTGTAACAATAGGAAGACTGGAGGTAGCTATAGTGGCAGGAGTGCCCGCAGCCTCTACAGCCCCATTTATAGTAGGAATTATTAGAAGAATTAATATCAATATAATTGCTACACCATATTCTTTACCGACCCTAGATATAAAACGCATTTTTCTCTTTGGAAAAATAATTGTACCTCGGATAATGTCAACTGAAGGTTTTCCAAGCTCAGTTAAGGTAATTGCAGCAAGAATTAATATTGCTGGTGCGAAAATAATAGAGAGTCTTACTAATGATGAGGCAAAATATAGAGATGTTATTCCGAATAATATCAGAAAAATATCCTTTTCTCTTGATTTTTGCAAAATAAAATAAAAGCCAAATATACCTATTAATGAAAGCATTCCGAATTCATGAAAGAAAGTTGCCCAAGTTGCTAGCCGATGTTCAGCAACGGATTCTACGATAGGCATCTCAATTCTAGTAGACGGATTGAGTACTGATTGAAACCTTCCAGCCAATGAAGTTATTAAGCCACTTTGCCATAAGAATAATGCGCTGATAATTAAGAATAGAAACGTTCCGAAAATAAGTCCTGTCTTGATGACTGGTTTATTTATTCTTCCTGATATGTCTTTAATAACTAGAATCAAAAATATTGCTAGTACTCCTAGTGTTGGCCATTCCTTAAAAAAGGCATACCCAAGATTTGGAGTTTGACTCATTGCTAAAAATGTTAATCCAAAGGTTGTTCCATAAGTGATTAGCAGTTTGCTAGAATATCTTCCAATAATCAGAATAATAAAGGAGAATAATGCGATTAAGCTTATTGGATATCTGAAAGCCCCCCAACTAAAACTCAAATAAGATAATGATAGCCCAGATAGTAAAGAATAAAATATATTAGATCTAATTGAGCGTTGAGGCTGCAGTGCCCTGAGATAGAAAAAAAAGGATAAAATCATAGCGAACATTCCTATGGTTTCGTCGTCGAAGAAACCTAATGAAGTTCTAAACATATGCGATGAATTGAAAGCTAAGAATAATGCAGATAATAATCCAACAGATTTTCCTCCAATATCTTTTCCTAAGAGGTAAATAACAAAACAGGTAGCCACACCCATCATGACTGGAAAAATTATACATAATTGATAAACAGTCAATTCCATTCCGATTAATTCAAGAAAAGTGTAAAGTAATGCTGTAGTAAAAGCTACTCCTGGATATGATGTCAAATAAACAGTTCTTCCCCAAGGGTACCAACTTATATCATCATGCCAATTAAAGTATGATGAAAAACCATTCTCTACAAGATGGTTTGTTATTCTGTATTGAAAATATGGATCAAACTCAGATAAATAAAAGCCATATCTCATCGGTAATATGCGAATAATAATCGCTAATAATAAAATAAGACAGAGACATCCATAATGTAGAAATGTAGGGGCTGGAATCTTGAAAAATGCTTGTTTGAAATTTCGAATTTTAGAAGAGAAAAGATTTGCCAAAGATCTCCTTTCAATTTTTTCATTTGCTATAGGATGCAATAATATGAACACCTATTTTTTATTAATGAACATAAGTAGCAATGTTTTTATTAAATTTACAAGTCTACACGTGTTGGAAACTATTAAACTTTTAATTTATTGCTGTTTAGATATGACTAGGAATTTAAGTATAAATCGATTTAAGTATTTCTACCAATTTACTTCAAGCGGGAGTTAAAATGAGTGTTAATGATAGGACGGCCATCCATTCAACATTTTACTAAAGAGAGCTTGAGGAGATGTGAAAAATTTTGTATAGGGATGTAAATCCTTCTCCAAATTTTCCGGAAATAGAAAGAATCATTTTAGATTTCTGGAAAAAGTCTAATTCGTTCGAAAAAAGGATGACTTTAAACAAAGGCAATAAAAGGTGGTCATTTATAGATGGTCCCATAACTGCGAACAATCCTATGGGAGTTCATCATGCATGGGGTAGAACATACAAAGATCTTTTTCAGAGATATAAAGCTATGAAAAGCTACGATCTCAGATTTCAGAATGGATTTGACTGTCAAGGACTATGGATCGAGGTTGAGGTAGAGAAAGAACTGAAATTAAAAACAAAAAAAGACATTGAAAAATTTGGCATAGAAGAATTTGTTAAATTATGTAAAATAAGAGTTCTAAAATACGCTGCAATACAAGTAGAACAATCAATGCGTCTTGGATATTGGATGTCCTGGGATGATCCTGATACATTAAGGTACTTGGCAAAAAAAATGAAGACCCCACAAGAGATCATAACTATAAATATTTCAAAAAACAAAATAACCGATACTGTTGAAAAAATTGTTGGGAAACTCGGAGAACCCAATATAGGCGGTTCTTATTTTACACTTTCAGATGAAAATAATTATATGATATGGCAAGTATTGAAAAAATGTTATAAAAAAGGCTGGATATATAAAGGCACTGATGTATTGCCATGGTGCTTTAGATGTTCCACAGCAATATCTCAACATGAGATTGTAACTGAGGGATATAAAGAAATTACACATAAAGCAATTACCGTAAAATTTCCTTTAAAAAATCGAGAAAGAGAGTCACTTTTAATATGGACCACAACTCCATGGACATTAACCTCAAATGTTGCTGTCGCAGTCAATCCAGAAATAAATTATGTTAAATTGGTTTATAATGAAGAGATCTTGTATCTAGCAGAAGAAGCGTTGAAAAGAGTTATTGTTAATGATGGGGTTAGGATTCTTAGAAGATTAAAAGGAAAAGATATGATCGATTGGAAATATCATGGACCTTATGATGATTTAGCAGCTCCAAAAATGAGTGGTGTTGAGAAAGCCCACAAGGTCATTTCATGGAATGAAGTTAGCGAGATCGAAGGAACAGGAATAGTACATATAGCTCCGGGATGTGGAAAAGAAGATCTCGAATTAGGGAAAAAAAATAGACTGCCAATAGTCGCTCCCCTTGATGAATTTGGCATGTTTAAAGAAGAATTTGGATGGCTTTCTGGAATCCATGTTCAGGATTCTAATAATCAAATTATAGAAAATTTGAAGAAAAGAAATTTGCTTCAAAATATCGAAGATTATACACATAGATATCCTGTCTGTTGGAGATGTGGAAATGAACTTGTCTTTAGACTAGTTGATGAATGGTATATCTCGATGGGAAGAAAGTTAAATAAACCAATTGAAAAAGTGACAAAAAAGGAGCGAAGAAAAAATCTTAGATATCAAATCATTGAATCTGCAAAGCAGGTCAAATGGTTACCTTCATATGGATTGCAGCAGGAATTAGACTGGCTTGAGAATATGGAAGATTGGATGATATCAAAGAAAAGATATTGGGGTCTAGCTTTACCTATATGGGAATGCCCAAAATGTAAAAATTTTGAAGTAATAGGTAGTAAAAAAGAACTTAAGATGAGAGCCATAGAAGGCTGGGACTCTTTTGATAGACATTCCCCCCACAGACCTGGAATAGATAGTGTAAAAATAATGTGCAACATTTGCGGCGCAAAGGCATTAAGGATAACCGATGTCGGCAATCCATGGTTGGATGCAGGAATAGTTGCTTTTTCAACCCTTCGGTACAATAAAGACCATAATTACTGGAAATTATGGTTTCCTGCTAACTTAATATGCGAATCTCTTCCTGGGCAATTTAGAAATTGGTTTTATTCAATGCTGGCAATGAGTACAATATTAGAGGAAAAAACATCATTTGAAGTGTGCTTTGGACACGGGCTTGTGTTAGGCGAGGATGGTAGAGAAATGCATAAATCGTGGGGAAATGCCATTTGGTTCGACGAAGCTGTAGAGACTATAGGAGCTGATGTGATGAGGTGGATGTATAATACAAACCGTCCTGAAACTAACCTTCTTTTTGGTTATGGTAAAGCAAAAGAGGTAAAAAAACAATTTTTTATTCCACTATGGAATATTTACAGCTTTTTTGTTACATATGCAAAATTAGATCATTGGACTCCAAGTGATTCTGCAAAAAAATTTACGCTATTAGATAAATGGATAATTTCAAAGCTCCAGATCCTTATAAAAGAGGTGACTCGGGATTTAGATAATTATGATCCATATAACGCAGCCTTTAGAATCGAAGAATTTTCAAATGATTTATCAACCCAATACATTCGCCGTTCTAGAAGAAGGTTTTGGAAGAGCGAAACCGATATAGACAAAAAAGCTGCATATTCGACTCTATATACATGCCTATTCAATCTCATTAAACTATTAGCGCCTTTCATTCCATTTATAACCGAAGAGATTTATCAGAACATAGTTCGCACAATAGACTCACACTCAAGAGAAAGTATTCATCACCATGATTGGCCTAAACCTGATTCGCATTTAGTAGATAATAAATTGATGGATAATATGAACATAGCAATAAAAATCTGCAGTCTTGGTAGATCTGCAAGAAGTAAATCTAATATTAAATTGAGACAACCTCTATCTCATGCTACAATTATTGCCAATAAAAAAATTCTAAATAAATTAAATGATTTAAAAGCAATAATTAGAAATGAATTGAATGTGAACGAATTAATTTTATCAGATAAAAAAAGAGACTTGATGGAAAAACAGTTTAAGCTCAAGCCTAGTCAAATTGGATCAAAATATGGAAGATTGTTTTCAAAAATCAAAGGTGCAGTGGATGAAATTGACAGAAAACAATTGGAGAATTCTATTGGTATGAATAAGCCATTAGTATTAAAAATTGACAATAATAAATTAAAAATAATGCCAAATGATTTCATAATTGAGCAAATTCCCAAGAAAGAATATAGTGTAATCGAAGAAGATGAAATTATTGTTGGCTTGAATACATCAATTACAAATGAATTAAAAATGAGTGGTTTAGCAAGAGACATAGTCAGACGTATTCAGAATCAAAGAAAGGATGCGGGTTTCAATATATCGGATTGGATTGTAACTTATTATAAAGCATCAAAAATTATTGCTAATGTTTTTAAAAAACACGGTGATTACATTGCAGCTGAAACATTAACTTCAAAACTTTATGATAGAGCTCCTCCTAAAGGGGCATATGCTGCAAACTATAAGCTTGAGGATGAAGAGTTAACCATAGGATTAATCATATCAGAAAGAAAAGATTTCAAACTAAAAAATCGATGAGCCTACTATTCTAAATACTATGGGTTATTGGGAATTATTTTTATCGCGCGTCCGCTTATCATTTTATATAGAATTGGTTTGGTCTAAAAAAATATCTTAATATATAAGGAAAGTTAATGTGAATAAAATGAGTTCTAAGATAGGAAAAACACAAAAATCTTCATGGAAAATGAAAAGATCTATCAGAAATATTAAGTATAAATTTAGATTTTCAACTTTTAATTTTAACCGTTTTAAACCATCTTTGCCTATAATAGCATCATTAATTATTTGTTTCTCAATTTTCTTGCTAACTGGAGGGGTATATAATATTATTGAGATAATGACGGGGCGAGCATTAGTTCTCTTGCCAAGGGCGGGAGGATGGACTTTTATCTATCCAGGAAGTTTACATATGCAGACAATTAACGAGAGCCTTGTAGCAGCTTTTCTTTATCTATTATGTATCATTGGATTTTTCTTATTATTAAAGGGTATAAAACTTGCATATAAACCTCGACAAGCTTATCTTACATTGACATTTGGCTTTATACTTCTCTTATTGATAACTTATTATTCAATTTCTTTACTTGAAAGCAAAATTGGAGGATAACTCTATAGCATTACCAAAATTGTTTTTTAAGTTTTAATAAATATGCCACTGCGTTTGATGCAATATGTGTTGGTGGTGTTATCAATAACATAAATACTACTATACTAAAATTAAACCGATATATTGGATAAGTTAGAATTAATGCGCCAATAACAAAATCCAACTGATCTACCAAGGGTAATGGTGAACCAGGACCTATTTTCAATCTTCGTTTAATAAATGATCCAAATAAATCTCCAAGCATGGAACCCAGAGAGGCTAGAATCCCTAAAAAAATTAACTCTTTCATTAAGATTAATTCTCCTATAATTGAGGCGACTATGCCAAATGTCAAACCACTAATAAATCCTTTAACAGTTTTATTTCCTCCAAATATTCTCTCCCCATCTATGAAATATTTTCCTAAATCCAAAGATCTTCCTCCGCCAAATAAAACAGGGATTGCGTTTGCGATATATGATGGGGCAATTAAATATACCAGATAATAAATGTCATTATGATTCAGCGTTAGCAACAATCCTCATTACTTCCTTTAAATTTAGTGATTGACGTCATTCATATTTTTGAATCCATTATGAGTAATAGCTAATGTACAAATTTCTTTTTTTTCTACATTTGTTAAATAACGTTCGATAATTGCTCTCTTTATGCTTAATTTTGGAGTTGACTGAAGATTTATAATTACTTTACACCAATATGAGAGAATTCTATATGCAACAGGTTCAATTCTCCATTTTTCTCCATTAAAAGTAGAATGTATTTGACTAGTAATTAATATTGACAATTCATGATTAATTGATAATTCAGATAAATATGCTAATTGGCGGTTTAACTCTCTATTTAATAAGTATGTATGTTCTATAGCTCCAAGTGATACCCTATATAATGAGGAAATACTATCCAAAACTATCAAACGCACTTTATTTGTGATGTAACTTTCAAGGTCTTCAATTATTTTTGATTGCTCATCAAAATCTTCAGGCGTTAAAATCATTATTTTATTTGATACATCGTCTTGAGAATCAATTATTTGTAAGAGCCGTTTCAACGAGAAAGTATGATCAGTGTCAATGAACAAAACTTTGGCGTTTTTTTTAGCAGCCCCAACAGAACATTGAGCAGCTAATGTAGTCTTACCTACAGCTGCCGCACCATATATTAGACTTAGATTTTTAATTGGAAATCCACCTTTCAATATTTTATCTAAACACGAGCACCCACTACTAATGTAATCAATTTTCTTCATTAATTAATCACATTACCCATCAAATGATCAATATTAATGAGTTTTTAATTTACTAGTCCTATTTATTTAAAATAATAAAAAAAATTGCAAGGTGGAATTTTGAAGATAGAAGCTAAAAAGAGTGAGACAATTCTGCTAGTCGGGTCTGCTTCAATATACTTATCTTCAGGAAAGGCAAGTGTTTTCGAATCAAATTTACAAGAAAAAAAATTGATTGTCGTGAAAAAAGAGAAACAAATTGCAATAAAATTGGATGAGGATTCTTCTTTCTTTTTAAAATTAGGTCCAAGTTCTAGTTACAGAATAATTCAAGGAGATCCTTTTCCCATCTTATGGAAGAAGGTAATAAATGAGATTATAGAACAGGGACGAAAAAAAATTTTAATATTAGGGGGAATCGATACTGGTAAAAGTACCTTTTGTGTTTTATTAGCAAATTCTATTTTAAAGTTTGGAATTCAATCTGCAATAATAGATGCAGATATTGGACAATCGGACCTCGGACCGCCAACAACTTTGGGATTAGGTCTTATTAGAAATTATATTGAGGACCTTTCACACACAGAAATTATTAGCTTAATCTTTGTAGGTCAAATTACACCAAGCCATGACTTTGAAAAAGTCATACTTGGAATAAAGAGGCTTTTAGAAAGAGCTAATATTTTTAACTCTTCGTTATTTACAATCATAAATACAGATGGCTGGATAAAAGACATTGAAGCTAAAATCTACAAAAAAAAATTGATCGAAGAGATCTCACCTGAATTAATAGTCTGCATTGGAAAGAAAAATGATTTTGTAGGATTGTATAATAAAAATAAAAATTTTGTCCAATTAGATTCTTCCAGATATGTTAAGAAGAGAAGTAAAGGAGAAAGAAAAAAATTAAGAGAGTATGGATATCGAAAATATCTTAATAATGCCACTTTAAAACAATTTAATTTGAATAGAATTGGTTTAAAAAAACAAGTAGAAATCTTTGTAGACAGAAATAAGATTGTGGGTTTGGTAGATCGAGAAGATTTCTTAGTCGGGATAGGCATTCTAAAGGAATTCAATAAGGAAAAAGGAGTAATAAAAATTTTTACTCCTGTAGAGAGGATCGATGAATTACAAAAGATCGACATTGGTTTTATAAAAATTTCAGAGTATGGTGAAGAACTTTGATTGATTTGGAATATGGGCGCCCGTTGGTTTAAATAATAAAATTTTTTAATCCTTAAATTTCTTTTTGGTCAATTTTAATGAGTGTATGCTAAAATAAATTTCAAAGGAGATTCTTTTGAGTATTTTATTAATAAAAAGGGATGAGATTTCTTCACTGATAACTATGGAGGAAACTATAGAATCTATTGAAGAAATAATGAGAGAAAAAGAATTTGGAAGAACTCAGATGCCTCCAAAGACGTATCTGTATTTTAATGAATATAATGGTGATCTCAGAGTGATGCCATCATACATTAAAAAAAGCATATCAGCTGTCAAGATAGTAAATGTTCATCCAAATAACAAAAATTTTGGGCTCCCAACAATAATGGCTATCATAGTACTTATAGAACCAAAAACCGGAAAACCAATTGCAATAATGGATGGGACTAGAGTTACCTATCTTAGGACTGGGGCTGCTGGCGCCATAGCAATCAAGTATCTAAGCAGAGAAGGTTCAGAAACCATAGGATTAATAGGAGCTGGAGTTCAGGCGTTCTCGCAGATTATTGCAGCTAATTGTGTTTTAAAAATTAATGAAATATCTGTCTTCGATATAGATAAAGGTGTAAAAAATAAATTTATTCAAATAATGGAGAGAAAGTATCCTACCATTAAAATTTCTTCAGTATGCAATATTGAAGAAGTCATTAAGAATAAAGATATTTTAATAACTGTAACTCCATCAAGAGTGCCGATAGTGAAGAATAAATGGATTGATGAGGGTATTCATATCAACGCAATTGGTGCTGATGCGCCAGGTAAACAAGAACTTGATCCTCTGATTTTAAAGAGGGCGAGAATAATCGTCGACGATTTACAACAAGCGTCTCATAGTGGCGAAGTTAATGTTCCATTAAAAAATGGAATTTTATCAAAAAACGATATATATGCTGAATTAGGGGAGATAATATCAGGAAAAAAGATCGGTAGAGATTCAAATAAACAAATCACTCTTTTTGATTCGACTGGTTTGGCTATTCAAGATGCAGCTGTAGCTAAAGCAATTTATAAAAAGGCAATAAAAAAAGATGTGGGTATTAAAATAGATTTATTATAAATTTTGCATCCTTAAAGCTTATATTCTCGAAAAATACGCTTTTCTAAAGCGTAGTGTATTTTCTTGCCTATATAAGAAATGAATCCCATGGAGCTAATAATGTAAAATGAGTTCTAAGTTAATATTTGCTGAAAGAATGTCAAGAGTTGGAACAGAAACTGCATTTGAAGTAGTTGCAATGGCTAAGGAGATGGAAAAAAAAGGGGTCGATATTGTTCATCTTGAAATTGGTGAGCCAGATTTTGATACCCCAAATCACATAAAAAATGAAGCCGTTAAAGCTCTAAAAGAAGGATTTACACATTATACTCCTGCTCCTGGAATCCTAGAGCTGAGAGAGTCAATTGCATCACACCTGGAAGAAAAATTTGGTGCTGACATAAATCCAAATGATGAAGTTCTTGTAATGCCAGGTGCAAAACCAGGACTTTTCACTGGAATACTCTCAATAATCGATCCTGGTGATGAAGTTATTATGCAGAATCCTTCTTTCCCAATTTATGAGTCAGTTGTTCGCCTTGTCAATGGAAAACCAATTCCAATACAACTTAGAGAAGAGAATGATTTCAGATTGAATCCCGAAGATGTCAGAAGAAAAATTTCCGAAAAGACAAAAATGATAATACTCAACTCACCACATAATCCTTGCGGTTCAAGTCTTCTTAAGAAAGAAATTAAAGAGTTAGCGGAAATAGCCAGAGAAAATGATTTGTGGATTATGTCAGACGAAATATATTCCGATATTATTTATGATGAAGAACATCATAGTATGCTATCAGAGCCAGAAATGAAAGACAGAACAATATTGATTCATGGATTCTCAAAGTCATATGCAATGACAGGTTGGAGACTTGGATATGCTATAGGAAATCCCGAAATAATTTCTCGCATGACAAAACTTCAAATAAATATTAATTCTTGTGCAACAGCCTTTATTCAGAAAGCTGCAATTAAAGCATTAAATGGACCTCAAGATTGTGTAGTTGAGATGGTCGGAGAATATAAGAGAAGAAGGGATGCAATAGTAAAAGGTTTAAACAGAATAAAGGGATTTAATTGCAAGACACCTACAGGCGCATTTTATGTATTTCCAAACATCAAAAAATTGGGCATGAAATCAAGAGATCTAATGCAATATCTTTTAAACGACGCTCATGTAGCAGGTTTACATGGAGATGCTTTTGGCATTTATGGTACAGGATATATGAGGTTCTCTTACGCGACAAGTCTTGAAAATATCATGGAAGGTATTGAAAGAGTAAAAAAAGCTATTGAAAAAATTTAGCATCTCTAGTGCTCTATATATTATGGATTAAACAAAAATTGGATATAGAAAAGTCTATAAAAGAAAATGGGATAGAATATAAATTAAAAATTCTAGATTTAGAAAATTCAACAATAGCCTTTTTTTATGATGGAAAAGAAACGCTACTAGGAACCCTAGCTTTTGCTTTACCAAGAGGTGACACTACAGAATCATCAATAACATCATCGATTTTACTTGGCGGGAAAAACATAATAATCAGCAGATTTTTATCCGAAAAGATAGCCAGCAAGACTAATAAGATGGCACTAGTCTCTGTTTATACAAAATTACCAGAGAAAAAAGCCATTAAAATTTTTTCAAAAATAGTAGACAAATACTTGAATTGTAAGGTAAAAAATAGAATGGTTTAGAATGAAATTAGGCTCGATATTGGAGCTTTTCCAAATATATCTTCAGATGCTTTCCGGACTTCAATTCTATTTGACTCATCTGTATATACACGGACGATATTCATGAAAACTCTTAATGAGTCAATTATTCTTGATAATTCTGTTATTTTTTGTGGATTTTTTTTGCTTTTTGAAATCTTATAGAAAATTGGTATATTCATTGGATCCAACTCTATTGTATATTGATATGGAACAGACGGTAGTGATGGAACATCTATAGTTACTAAATCGGGCTCCACTCCAGCTTTAGAAGCAATTTCACCTTCGATTTTTGCTCTAACGGTTTCATTCTCAAATATATTTGTCATTAATTGATCTTTGATAAAAAATGTTTTTTCATAAGCGCATTTTAATAACTTTCGATTTTCTATACTCTCCATTATGTTTCTCGATTGATTACATTTTTTAAGCATATACCAGATGTAACAATCATCGAGTTTCAGATAATCATCGGCAGTTATGAAATCGAATAACTTCACTTCATCCTTCGCTTTATCCATCGCCTTTAATATCATAATTTGCGCTGCACGCGATGCTCGATGGAAATAAATAGTTTTAAAAGATTGTAATCTTGCTAATAAAAAAGCTTCTAAGGCAGAAAGTGCAGTAACATCAACTGCTAGATTATTATCCAATATATCCATCGTATAAATTAATCGAAAGATATCAATGTAGCCATATCCCGCCCCAGTATGATAGGAGTCTCTAATTATAAAATCCATTTTATCTACGTCTACTGAGCTCCTAATTATATGATCGATGTATGGTTTGGTTTTATCCATTAATCTTCCAGTGGCAAGTTTGGAAATTCTTTTTGGATCAAAGCCCTCTTTTTTAATTTTATCATTAAGCTCAGAATTTTCTATCAGCCACGAAGTCATCTCCTCATGATTTTTATTAGCATATTTAGATAATAAGGGCTCAAAAAGATGTGAGAGTGGACCATGCCCTACATCATGCAAAAGGGAGGCCAATCTCAATTCAGCTATGCTCGAATCTTTAAGATCGACTGGAAGATTTTCTCCTAGAATTCCTGCTAGATACATCGTACCTAACGAATGTTCAAAGCGAGTATGATTTGCAGCAGGGTAAACTAAAAATGTAACTGCAAGTTGTTTTATTCTTCTCAATCTTTGAAATGGCCTCGAATCTATTATCTTTTTTTCGGATTCTGTGATTCTTATATAGCCATGTATTGGATCTTTTATGAATCCCCAGTATTGCTTTGATAAATTCATTACTAAACTTTCACTTTATTTGTTCTATTTCTTAGAGATTTGAAGATTAATTTTTTCTTTATTAATGTGTTAATTAGAAATGTTTTAATATAAAATTAAGCCCTAGAGGAGGGAAGTATTATTTGGATATCATAAACCATGGTGTGTTCTTTGCAATTGAAGGTATAGATGGATCTGGTAAAACGACCCAATCAAGAGATTTAGTTGATTCATTAATCAAAAATGGATTTAATGCAGTGTATACCATGGAACCAAGCAAAGGCTATATTGGAACCTTCATTAAGGAGAAAATAATTATAAATAAAAAAGTTTCGCCAGAAGTTGAGGCATTACTTTTTGCTGCAGATAGATTCGAGCATATTGATTCTGAAATATTGCCTTTACTTAGGAAGGGAAAGATTGTTGTTTCAGATAGATATGTACATGCATCAATAGCCTATCAAGGAGCTCAAGGGATCGATTTGGAATGGATTGAAAGTTTGAACTATTTTACAATAGAACCAGATTTAGCAATATATATAGATGTGCCCCCATCCATTGGCATCTCAAGAAAAAAGGGTAAGAAAAGTGTTTTTGAAAATCTTGAATCATTAAGTAAAGTAAGGAAAATTTATCAAGATTTAGTTGATAAAGGAAATCTTACCTTAATAAATGGCATGAAAAAAAGAGATGAAATAGGAAGAGATTTGTATAAATTGGCACTTCAAACTATAGAAAAAAAGTTAAGGTCTCAAACTTAAGACTTAAGAATACTTAATTTTGCTTGTTTTACACCCTTGTTTATTATTAATTTTTTTATCAATTTTTTGATACTTTTAACATTTCCATTTATAGCTATAGCTTGCAGGCAATCCTTTTTATTCAAATGCACATGCATAGTTGAACGAATAATTCCACTGAATTCGTGCTGAATATCGGTTAATTTTTCCTCTAATCCTTTTGCTTCGTGATCATATAGAATCGATAGAACCCCTATACCTTCACCTTTTTCTTTTTCGAGGTGTTTATATTCACTCATAAAAAAAATTACTGAATCTTGAATGGCTTTAGACCGGTTATCATAACCTATTTTGCGTATGAATTCGTCAAAATCTCTCAATAATTTAGGGGGGAAAGTTGTTCCAATTCTCACAATTTTATTCAAGAATATACCCCAGTAATGATTGAGCGGATGTTGGAATAAATTTTTTTATTTAATTTGATAAATTGGATAGTAAGTTAAATTATATAAACGAGATGAAAAATGCTTATGTTTGGAATAAAATAAATTTAAAAAAACGCATAAAAAGATAGAGATTTTAATTATTTTCCATCTCCATCTTTAAAGGAATAGACCATCAAATTAGAATTTAAAAATTTTTTATTCAGATTCGTAACTTACTAACTCAATATGAGTTAAAGTATCAAAATAAGGTGAGGCTCTTCCAAAAGCTCTAGGAATGAATTTTTTTATTTTCCTTCCCCGATGGGCGGCAGCATGAGTTATTTTAAGCTTTTCTGTATTTAGTCCCTTATATTCAGCGTTAGCTTCCAATTCATCTAACAATTGCAGAATTCTTCTGGCTGCTTTTATTGGATATTTACCTGCATAAAATTTACTTAACTGTCGGCGATGTGGAATGTCCTTCTTATAACTTTTGTAAGCAATTGCTCTTTTCTTAGCAATTACATCCTCTAGAAGTTTTCTTGCTTTTGTAAGACTCATGCCCTTTATTTCACGGCAAATCTCAGTTGCAGCCTTGGAAGAGATTCGGTACTCTCTTCCTGCGCATTTAGCAGTTTTATTTGCATCCAAATCCTTTACTGCATAATCCCAAGTCGGCATCTATAAACCACTTCATGTAAAATAATTCAATAACTGATTTTACTTCAATGGGACATACATACTAGACCTCGATGCACCTATACCTGGAGTCCCGTGTGAAACTTTTTTATTTGTAATACCAAATTCTCCTAAATAGTGACCTATCATTTGAGGTTTTACTTCTACTGGAACAAACTCTTTCCCATTATGGATCAATATAGTTAGACCAATCATTTCAGGCAATATTATCATATCTCTGCAATGAGTTTTGATTGCTTTTTTATTTTCTCCATTATCCGTTCGTTTATACTTTTTTAATTCCTCAAAGAATTCTCTTTGTTGGGGAGTCAATCCTCTTTGAAGCGAACGCCTTTGTCTTGCAGGCAATAACAAAATAAATTCATCCATAGAGATGTTCTTTAATTGTTCGATCGTATGTCCTCTATATGCAAACTCTTTTGGCATCCTCAACACTCCTTAATCATTTAGCGTTTTTTCATAATGGAGTCTAATTAATCTTTCTCTAAAAAGGCATGAAGATAATTATTTTATATATACATAAATAAATTCATCAATAGATTTAAGAGGATAATAACTCATGTATGAGGGACAAGAACTTTATTTAAAATTATTAGGTAGTTATAGCCGGTTAAAACTTATCGCAACTCTCATAGCTCACTCGAAAGAAGACCTAACATTATATATGCTCACTAAATATAGTAAATTAAGTAAAGATATAGTCAGAAGAAATATATCCATATTAGTAGATGCTGGATTCGTTGATATGAAATTATACGGCACAATAAGAATCTACGCTTTGAGTGAAAATAATCCATTTGTAATTGGGCTTTCAGAATTCCTAATCAAATCAAAATTAATCTAGATAATAAAAATCAATAAACGATTTTCCCATCTTTCTTATGAGTGTGCATTATTACAGCGGTCACTGTACTTTTTACGCCATTAATCGTAAGGATTTTATTCTTAAGAAATTCTCTAAAAGATGTTATATCCTCTGATTCGACTAGTGCTACAACATCATGTTCGCCCGTAACTTCATAAACATCGATTGCTTCAGACAGATTAGCAATAGTTGATGCTACTTTATCTAATTCTTTTGACTCTACAAATACATTTAAAACTACTGTTAAACTTTTCATACTAAAATTCCCAGCTTTTCTAATTCAATAATTGCTTGTATTTAAAATTATTCACTTTAGAAGTTAAGAGAATCTTTAATTGTAATCTATGATGTGTATAATATAATAACAATAACTAAAATAAATTCACATATTATTGAAAAGAAAGCTTTTTCAAATCTTTATTATTAGGAAAATTTGGGCGGATTATTTATGGATAGAACATTACTATCAATTGCTATTGATTCTTCTTATAAAGAAAATGAAATAAAAAATTTTTTGAAAGACCTTGTCAATATTTTTAATATTGAAGATAGAGTTTATTCTTTGGAAAAAGAAGAAGATAAAATTCCATCAATAGTCATTTCTTTCGGTGAATTGAATGGGGAAAATTTTTCAAAGGTGCATAATAACATCAATTCAGATTTTTGGAAATCAGCCAGTAAGAAATTAGCAAAAATTATTTCAAAGCATGGAAAAAAACAAGATTCAATTCTTATATTTGAATGCAACTATAAAAAAGCAAGAGGAAGGTTTACTTGTAGAACTAAAGAGTCAAAAATTGTTAAGTCAGCAATAAATTCTTTGGAAAGCGGACTTATTTTTTTAATACAGATTTTTAAAAGTGAAGACATTCCATCTAGTGAAATTCAAATCTATTGTGGTTTCGATGAGAGGGATAATGAGTATAAAATCGATAGAGCCGTGACATTTACTCCTGAGTTCCAAGAGTATGCATATGATGAAGCCAAAAACAAATGGAATAAGATAAAAATAGAAAAAGATTAACTTTAACTAAGGATCCATTGTTCACAAATTTTAACACCATGCACTACATCTTTTGCTCTTGCGTCAGCGCCCGCTGATTTAGCGAATTCATCTGTAAGTGGAGCCCCTCCTACAATAACTTTTACTTTATTTCTAATACCAGAAGATTCGAGTGCCTCTACAACTTGTTTTATACCTAACATCGTAGAACTCGTTAAAGCAGAAATCCCGACGATTTGAGGATTTTCATTGTTCACAGCATCCACAAATTTTTCAGGGGAAACATCAATTCCTAAATCTACAACATCAAACCCAGAACCCATTAGACTCACTACTGCGATATTTTTTCCTATATCGTGTAAGTCTCCAGGAGCACTACCTATTACTGCTTTAGCTTTGTATTCGGTTTCTTTTCCTACCATGTGAGGTTTAATAATATCAGAAATTGATTTCATGATTGATCCTGAAATTACAAGTTCGCTTATGAAGTATTCATTTGACACAAATTTTTCACCGACAGCAGCGCTTGCATTCCTCATTTCTTCGATTAATTTATAGGGGGAAACTCCTGATTCCAAAGCCTTCTTTGCGGCATTAATCGCATTATCCATTTCTAGATTTATTATTGAGGTTCTGATAATTCCTAGCAGATTATTTTTTTCGTCCATATGTTTTCTATCTCCTGTCAGCTTTACATTTTATAATGACTTGTATTTGATTGATTTTGCATATAATCTTTTTAGACATTTAATAATTTTATCTTTTATTAAATAAAATTTCTATTTTTTATTAAACATCTAAAACTTCATAAAAAACTGATCAGAAAACGTTTTTTAAATATTAATTATTAAAATTTTTTTGACTTAAACTTTTTATCTCAAATATGATTCTACTTTGATAGAATGAAAAGTATAGGGAGCCTAGAGGCGTAAATGCAAGAAAAACGCTCGAGAAATTCGTCGCAATTATTGATTTTTTTATTATTCTTAGGCATTTCTATAGGTCTACTAAATAACATGTATGTATCTGCAGATTCACAAGAGGCGTATTTTATTAATAAATTTCCCGATTTAAAGATATATGATAGTGAGACTGTGAATTTTACATTCGCAATTAGAAATGTTAATTCTTCTGAAGAAGATTTTGTAGTATATATTTTCAAAAATAGTCTTTTGATTTATAGAGAGAATATTACATGCGAAAAAGGATCATCAAGTAAATATTTTGACGCATCTATCTCGGAAGGCTGGATTGGACCTCGAAAATATAATTTGATTGCTGAATTGCGTACTTTTTCTGGGACAATTCAAGATCAAAGAAAATTTTCGATAAATGTTATCAAGCTTTTTGTATCGAATTGGGACTATTCAATAGAAGAAATTGTTGTTCGTTCAAAAGGCCCTCAACCTTTAACGGTCTCTTTTAAAAATGGTGGTAATGATATAATGGCTAATGTAACTATCGCTCCAAAAGTTGGTAAATTTTTTAAAATTGAGCCAGAATCATTAGACCTTCAAAATATTCCTGCCAATAAAGAAAAAACTATTAATTTTAAAATAATAACGTTAAATTCAACAGAGCCAAGTAACTATTCAATAGTTTTTCAAATAAGTTATAAGGACTTTGATGCACGGGGGCATATAGAAGAGAAGAAAGTGTCAATTAATGTTATTAAATTAGGTACAAGAATCGTTTTTGACCAATTAAAAGATTCGAAATATGGTCAAATAATTAATATTTCAGCCAAATTATTCAGTTTAAATAATGACATGATTGCAAATGAACCAATTGTTTTCTCCTTGGGTTCTAAGAAAATTGATGAAGTTGTAACAGACTCCAAAGGAGAAGCAATACTCGAATATAGACAGATAAATCTTGATGTGGGAGAGTATAATGTCACGGCTTTTTTCCAAGGCTCGAAATACTACGAAGAGAGTGAAACTACTGCCAGTTTTATAATAATACCGTTGAAAACTTATTTAAAAATGGAAATGCCGAATTCTACAATAGCCAAAGAAACTAGTTCATTCAAAGCTATTCTGAAAGACGAGAACGAGAGTTTTTTGCCAGATAAACAAATTTTATTTTATATCAATGGAGTTAATATTGCAAATTCATCGACAAATAATCAGGGTGCAATCTATGTTAATTATACATTTTCTAAAGGAGGTAATTTTTCTACTAGAGCCTTGTTTGAAGGGGATAAAAATTATTTAGAATCAGAATCAAATGCCGAAAAAATTTACGTTAAATTGATGCCTACATTCATGACCTTAGACATGGAGAATGTGATTACAAAAGGGAGTCCAATTAATTTAACTGTGAGACTATGGGACAAACAAGGGATAGTGATAAAAGAGGCTCAAATTAATTTCTATTCAAATGATGAAATGATAATATCTTCTTTTACCGATAATAGGGGTATTTCATTTGTTAGTTTCAAATTAAATTCAACTGGAATCCTCGAAGAGAATACTATAACTGCTGAATTTGAAGGGGATGAAACTTACGAGAAACTTGCGATAAAAAAAAGGTTTTCGATAATAGACTTCCGAATGCTAATATTAATAATTATCACGATAATCGCAGCAGCTATCGTAGCACTAGTTCTTATAATCATAATAAACAAGAGAAGGAGTGGCACTCCCATTGAAAAACCCTCAAAAATTATTGAAAATGTAAGATGTGTAAAATGTGGAGAAGAAATTTCCCCTACCGAAACTTACTGTCCTAATTGTGGGAGTAAAATAGAATCAAGTTCTAGAGATGCCATTCAAATTCTAGAACCAACAGATGAGAAAGTATACGATTATTTGGTTAAAAATAAAGGAACAATCTCTTGGGAAAAAGCTTCAAAAGATCTAGGCATCTCAATAGAGAATTTAAAGAAATCTTCAGAAAAACTAAGAAAAGCTGGCAGAATATCTCCTACAGATATCGAATAGTAAAATCATTTTCATTCATATCTTTAGTAAAATATTGGTGCATAAGGCACACTATAACATTGTGGGCAGAGAATTAGTTGTCCATACGGCCTACCACAATTTAAACAAATAGTCTTATTACAGCGACCACAAATATACATTGCTGGCAAGTCTGGATGGTAATAACACATTCCTGGCCTTTCCGTATTTGGCCTCATTATCTGAGTGGACTGATCAATGTCATAACTACTAGAAGTATCCAAATCAAGGGGCGTGATAACTTTTACTGAAGGCATGGGTTTGGGAACACCACTTTCTGTTTTTAGTGATTTTCCACAGGCATAACAAAAATTTGATTTTTTAGCATTCCTTTTGCTGCAATTAGGACATTTTGACAAGAAAATAATCCCTTCTAAATTATTTTAATAATTATTTCCTTATACTCATCTCCACTTTTAAGTATAGCTTGTATATACTCACCTTTGACTATACCATATTCACTAAGTTCCTTATTTTTCACTATCTTCTTTAATTCTCCAGTTTGATTTGATATAGAAATTTCGTCTAATTTTTCAGTTGAAAATTTCTCAATATTTTTTATCAATTCAGTTGTTTTATTTTTTGATTTTCCTATGGAAAAAACACAAATTTGAACGATATCTTTACCTACCCCATTCTTTCCACACACAATGCAATTTTTATTTTTTTTAACTTTTATTATAGAATATTTATTGTAACTCAAGTCTGCAAGCCACATTCCTTCTAAGGGTCTACCTAGTTCCTTTGACCATTCTTTTTTTTCTTTAAAATCATCATGGCCGATCAAAATTTTTATTGCCTCTTGAGTTTGAATTGATGAAGCGAGAGATATTGTTGTAGGATAAGATGGAATCTTTATTTCTTCAAGCGGTGCATCACAAGGATTTTTTAATCCAATGAATTGCCCATATCTATCGATTGAGAATGGACATATAGGGCAGGAATCGCCAGAGGGGATGTAAGTCTGTACTCTAGCTTGATTTCCAGATATGCCGCTATCAATCAATGGTATACAATATTTTCTTGATGTTACTGTAAGGAAAATTCTTGAAAGAATATTGTCTAAACAACTCATTATTAAATCAGATTTTAAATAATATCGCGGGAGAATATCTTCTAGAGTCTGTTCTGAGGCCCATACCTCCACATAAGGGAATCTTTTATTAACTTTCTCAGCTAAAACTTTCGCTTTTGATCTCCCCACATCGTTTCTTTCAAAGAATATCATCCGGTTAATATTGGAAAGCTCTACTGCATCGTTATCTACAATTATTAAACGCTTGATTCCAAGCATAGCTAGATTTTTTGCCACTTCATTTCCTAAAGCGCCTGCACCTGCAATAAAGACTGTAGAATTTCTAATCCTTTTTTGTCCCTCGATGCCCCACATGATAAGCTGTCGTGACCAGAGATAATCTATTTCTAATTTTGACAATTCTTTTAAAGAATTCCCAACTCTTTTTTCCTCATCAAGAACATTACCTTCTAAAAGAAGTTTAGTTAGATCAGGCTCAATTCCGATTTTCCTACATAATTTCTTCTTTAAATCAACAAGCCTGGTATTTTTTGGAACATCAATTTCGATTGCCTTAAAAGATGGGATTACAGCCTTTATCTTCATTGATTTTACTCCGGTTAAACAAAGGGATGTTAAATTCTAGAATATTTTTTTCTATCTCATTAACAGCTTTTTTAATCTTTTTTTTCACCTAAAATTATAAATTGAGCAACATCTTCTGGCTTTTTAACCTCAGATAAACTTGGAATGGGGATAATATTAAAATGAGCTACTCCATTTTCTTTATTATCTTTTTGAACTCTTCTCAAAGGAAACCCATATTTTCTACAGACTTCTGCTGCCTTTAAACAATTTGGATTGTCAAAAACATTATTAGGATTAGGATCCGATAGCAAAAAATATAATGCGTTAACTACAGAAACAAGTTTTAAGTTTGGTTTCCAATCCTCTCCTAAAATTGAATTGCAAACTGCCCCAGGTATGTTCGTAACTATGTTTGGGTGTGGTATTTCTGTAAGCCAAGTTACTATAGGGGGTTTTAAAGGATACTCTCTTTGAAGTTCGAGCCTAAAGCGCTGCAAATTTATATAATCAGTGAAAGGCCAAATTTTTTCTTTCGCAAGTTCTTTTACCTTGCCTTTTTCGCATCTGATCATACCCTCATAAATTGTCGGGGGATCATTAATCGCACTGATAGTAGGAAATTGGTGATTTAAGAAGGATTTCTCCTTATAAAGGAGGGATGGATCCATTATTTAACCGCCAATAATATTGTAGGGCATAAGAGCTAATTGAGCATTTTCAGGTATCCCAGCAGCAACAACAGTCATATTATCATCCAAAACGACCCCACCATACATTAGAGCTACTGAAGATGGATCTATATCAAATGATTTAGAAACTTGTTGTTTTATTTCAGCTATAGTATGATCTGGAATTACTTCAATCTCTGCTAGACCCGTTTGGGGACCAATAGGTGCTTGCACGAACAATTTCATTGTTCTTCATTCACCTCCATATTTGACTAAGTAAAAAAATTAAAAAGCAAATCTAACAGTTAGAGTTAATTGTTCAGTATAGGTCTTACCGCCACCACTCGCAGTAATAGTTAAATTAAATCTACCTGTCTTTGATAATGGATGAGTTTGTATTCGCAAACCTAATTCTTCACTACCACCATAGTTTGTGCTGTTATCCAGAGAAATTACAGTAAATGAAGCAAGTTCTGGCAATCCAGATACTTCAAAAGTGACTTTGTCATTAAATTCGTAAAGTGGCGTTACGGTCATATTGAAAATAACTGCCTCTCCTCTACGCACCATCTGATCTTCTGGAGTAATTGAAAAGCTAAAGTCTGGAATTCGTTTGATTATTAATTTCATAGTTTGTGAACGAGATAGATGTGCAGAAATCCCTTTTATCGTAAGAGTATAATTCCCAGCACTTGTACTTGTTGAGGGAGAGAACGTTAGGACAGAACTTTGTGTGCCGTTTTTTGGCGGGGTAATCGAAGATTGTGAGAAACTATGACTGACTCCCGAAGGTAAACCACTTAGACTTAATGAGACGCTAGAACCAAAATCATCCATAGAGTGAACATTAACATTAATAGCTCCTGATTGGTCCTGAAGCAACGTTATCTCACTCTTGCTAAGCGAGATATCGAAGTCCTTAACAAGAATTATATATGATTCTGAATGTGTTCTTTGGCCGAATAGTCCAATAGCTTCTATCCAATAAGTGATAGAAGAGTCAACATCACTTGCTGGGATAGTTACCATAAATGGCTGGGTCCCTTGATCCAACTCCATAGGCAAACTCTTCCAAAGACTGTCTATATTTTTATAATACAATGTTACATTTTGTGTACCCAAGCCACCCAACACTGTAGCGTTTAGATCAATAGCCTTTTCTGCAAATACAGATTCAACAGGTGTATGAGTGATCGTGGGTGGGTACTGAGCATAAGTAATCAGCCATGCAAAACTAGCAACTATTAGACCAGCTAAAAAAATTACAGCAAATAATTTCCACAGATTTGACCGTACCGGTGGAAAGAACGCTCGTGGAAATAATGAGCCTCTAGATAGTCTTGAAGTTGGAGGTCGACTAATTGGTTGTTGAACTTTTGCAGGACCTAAAGCCTTTTGAGGAAGTTGGGTAGCACAACCTGTACAAAAATCAGCGTTTTCTATATTGGGAGCCCCACATTCAGAGCAGATTTTAACCATTCTCTTTTCTCCAATCTAAATTCTACATTTATTTCTTAATAAATAAATCCTATCTTAATCTTTATCGGGTATTTATCTAAGATATGGGTGTCTAGTTGTTCTAACATGATTTGAATTGAAATAAAATAAAAAAAAAGGAGGTTTAAACTACTTAGAGAGAATGCCTAATAGACCGCCAATTAAACCTAGGACCAAGGCAATAATTCCTATCGCTATGCCTGCATATACCCATAATACGGGTACAACTATCAGGACAGCCAAATATATATTGGCTAATGCGAAGACAAATACCAATATTCCACC
>Ga0111204_113_pt1 | contig 30420 bp, 31 predicted proteins | sample DeeMarSWOR136_30_FD_80378 | JGI IMG/M metagenome (GOLD analysis project Ga0111204, IMG submission 80378) | Crenarchaeota group archaeon SMTZ-80
TACGTTATCATACCAGCGTTTAATATCGATATCATCCAGAAAATGAGCATATTTTGCTTTAGTTTTCATCTTTTTTTGCTGGGCCATGTTTATTCATATTAAAAATTATCGAAAGTTACTTAAAAAAGTAAGCGTTCCAAACCTATTATGGTATGGGCCGGGTGGGATTTGAACCCACGACCCCACGGTTTCTGAATTTATATATTGATTATCAGCCGTGTGCTCCTTGACATCTTTAGATTTGGCCAAGCTGAGCCACCGGCCCATTGAATATTCGTGAGTTATTCAGCATTTAAATATTAAAACTTTTTTTATTCAGCTTATTGCCTTTTCAATTTCAACCTCAAGAATATCGGTCGCGCCTTTCTTTTTTAATAATGGAATAATGTGAACAACTTTTTCCCTTGGAACGGCTGTTTGCACTGCGTAACTATAAACCCCCTTGTTATATAGCTTTGAAATAGTGGGGCTCTTCATTGAAGGAAGAACCTTTATGACATCCTTTAGGAATTCCTCAGGAACATTCATCATTAAATACTTTAGTTTTCTAGCATCTTTTGCGCCCTTTAACATCATTATTACATTATCAATTTTTTCCTTTTTCTTTTTATCTTTCAAACTTTCCTTATTTGCAATCACTCTGGCTGTTGAGCTATACAAAGTTGATATTGGCTCCCAACCATTCTCACGAAGAGTCTTTCCAGTTTCAGTACATTCAACGATGAGATCAGCATCGCTAATAAAAGCTTCAGTAGCACCATACGAGCGGATAAATTTATAATCTATTCCTTTTGTGATAATTTTCTCCTCCATAAATTTCTTTGAAAGTCCCTCATATTCGGAAGCAATAATGATCCTTCTATTTTGTTTCTTAATCTTGGAGATAAATTTTGCAAGAGCCGCATTTTCAGCTTTTTTTGAATTACTTTGTGCCTTTATTCTGTAGCTCTGAGGAATCGCAACCACAACATTTACTTTACCGAATTCTACATCCAAAAGTTCCTCAACATCGGATCCATGCTCTATAACCCAATCGTGTCCAGATAAGCCAACATCATATTTTCCCTCCTCCACCAATGGAGGTATGTTTTGTGCTCTATATATTCTCATTTCTAGTTCTGGATCATTCGAATAGGCAATATAATACCTCTCGTTTGGTAATCTGATATTATATCCTGCTTGATTTAACAGATTCTTTGCTTCATTCCATAAATGACCTTTTGGTAGGGCCACTCTAATTTTGACCATAACGCAAAACCTATCATATTGCTTTAAGATATTATCTATTTAATATACATTATGGGCTAAAAATCCCATTCGATAATTGGAGGATAGTATCGAGTAAGCAAAATGTTTAAACGTTTCTAAAAGTAATGACTCAATATTATCAGGATATTTATTCTTATTTATAAAATTCATTTGGAGGATGATTATTTGCATGAGAATGAGAAGTATATACCTACTACAAAGTATGTAATAAAGGCAAATTTTGAAGTTGTAGGAGTAGTCGAACGATCAGATGTTGTTGGCGCAATTTTTGGTCAGACTGAAGGTCTTTTTGGACCCGATTTAGATCTACGTGAACTCCAAAAGAGCGGCAGAATCGGTAGAATAGGTATCAAGTTAGATTCAAAGGCTGATAAAACGAAAGGAGAGATAGTAATCCCATCGAGTTTAGACAAAGCGTCTACTGCTCTAATTGCGGCCGCAATAGAAAGCGTTGATAGAATAGGTCCGTGTAATGCAAAAATAACTCTAGGGGATGTTATGGACGAAAGAGAAGAAAAAAGAAGGGAGATAATGGATAAAGCTAAAAACATTTTGAGAAAGTGGATAATTGAAGTAACTCCAAGTACAGAAGAAATACTAAATGAAGTTTCTGACTCTATTAAAGTAGGTAATGTGATTAATTATGGTGAAGAGAGTTTGCCAGCAGGTCCAGAAGTCGCTACGAATAGCTCCATAATATTAGTTGAAGGCAGAGCAGATGTAATTAATCTACTTAAATGTGGAATTAAGAACGCTATTGGACTTGAAGGCACAAAGATTCCAAAATCTATTATCGATCTTTCAAAAAAACGTGAGATTACCGCCTTTTTAGATGGAGATCGCGGAGGAGATTTGATCTTAAAAGAACTCATGCAAGTTGCTGAAATAGACTATATAGTACGTGCACCTAAAGGAAAAGAAGTTGAGGATTTAAATCCTAAAGAAATAATGAGATCCCTAAGAGAAAAAACAGCGGTCGAGCAGGTTAAAAATGGGCTTCAAAAAACTGGAATACCTGTTCCTAAGCACATATTCGAAGCTTCAAAGCAACTAAAAGGGACTTTGGAGGCAATTTTATTTGATAAAGATGGAGATAATATAGCCAGAATTCCTGTAAGTGAACTTGCGGAAAAACTCTCTAAAACCGAAGGAGTGCGTACAATTCTATTCGATGGAATTGTAACGCAGAGATTATTGGATATTGCGGATTCGAAAAAGGTAGAATGTCTCATTGGAGATAGAGTATCGGAAGTTGTCAAGAGTCCTTTGGACATTAAAATCTTAGAACTTGCAAACATAGTCGAGGAGCAAAAATAGTGATAAATGACTTTATTTTCAATATTTTATAAATTCGATTTTCTTTAAAAAAAAGCATAGAATTACATATTTTTTATTATTTTTATTTCTTGTATTACAATTTTCCGACATTTAATTATATCCAAAAAATGTTTAAATAAAAGTTTAAATAGCCTCTGATGATGTTATGAGTTTTAAGAAACCCCCTCAGGAGGGCATTCAAGATTTCTGATGATAGAAGTGAAAAATGGGGTATAGCTAATATTTATTCCTCCTTCAATAATACTATAGTCCATATTACAGATCTAACTGGTGCGGAAACAATCTCAATAAGTACAGGAGGGCGTCATGTTAAAGCTGCTAGACTTCAAAGCTCTCCATATGCAGCCATGCGAGCTTCAATAGCTGCTGCTCAGCAAGCAAAAGATAGGGGGATAAGTGCCATCCATATTAGGGTTAGAGCTCCTGGAGGTCATGGTGCAAAAACTCCCGGTCCAGGTGCTCAAGCAGCAATTCGAGGCTTGGCAAGATCCGGTTTCAGAATAGGAAGAATAGAAGATGTAACTCCAATCCCGCATGATGGGACGCGAAGGCCTGGAGGAAGACGTGGGCGAAGAGTTTAGATAATTTTTATCTAATTCGAACTTTTTATAGATTTTTAGCATCCCTTGACAAAATTAGTATAGATATAGAGGATCTAAAATTTTGCCATTCCTAACGATTAAGAGATACTGATATATTCGGAAGGAATTTGTATTGGTCCTGATTGTTGGTCGTAAATAAATATACCAAATTGTCGAGATGATACATCGACTACTATTGAGACAATATATTGTGAAAATTGTTGAAGTTTGCATTGCGTCTCAATATCTATTGAAGACATGAAGATGCCTCCATGGATATGTGAATGACACCATCCCACAATGCTCCCCTCTAATCTTCCATTTATGATATTATCAGCTACTTCAGCAAGAAGATCTTGAGAAAACATGCAATGAGATTTGTCGGCTTCACCAGTCCCATTTATAACTTCATTGATATATAATTCTCCGTTTTCAAATTTGCCGATCAGTAATCCTATTTGTTCATGAGTTTTATTGATATAGTTGCTTAATTGATTCAAAGCTTTATCTCTAATATTGATTTTAAACATCATCACTTATCAATTCGATAATTTATTTTCTAAAAAAAAGGAATTCTACTTATTTATTATTTCATTAGTGATAAAATTTAAGATTCTTAAGCATCCTCAGTATTTGGGGGTCTTTAATACTCTTTTCAGCACTAATAATAAATTTTCTTAAATTATTCTCATCGTAACCATCTCTGATATACTCAATAGCTTGAATAGCCATTTCTAATTTATCAATAGAATTTACTAATCTAGCTTCATCGGTTTCCAATTTCTGGGTCTCAATCCATATGTTCAAGTAATTCTCCTTGATTTTTTTAGGAAAATTATTCAATATTTTCTCCAATGCTTTTCTCTCCTTTTGTAGAGTTTCCTCAATTCCAAGTCTTTCTCTATCTACCGGAGTCAAATCTCCTGTTAGGACCTCGCTTAAATCATGTAATAGACTCATCTTAATAACCTTCTCTGTATCTAATTTTCTAATATCACTTATTACCATAGCTAGAATAGTAACACGGTACATATGTTCAGCTATTGTTTCTGCTAACATAATTTTAGCTTCTCGCTTCCAACCCGTTCGACGCAATTTTTTTGCTTCTCCGACTGTAAAAGAAAAATTAATGATTTTTTTTTCGAAATTCTCTTCAGTGAATATATTATCAATATTATCTTTTTTCATGGAGGCGATGAAAACCACCTTATAATCTTATTTTTTGTTAAAATTTAGATTTAATCTATATCTTTGATATATCCTAAAAAATTACCACTCATTTATATCTTAAAATTGCTGCAATTCCTCCAAAGGAATCTTTTAGCATTACACCTTCTTCAGTCTCAACCGATATTATTTCAACCTGCGTATTAGATTTCTCTGCCGCTTCTATGAACTCAGTTAGTAAATCCACACTGTCAACCGAAGCTAGATTAATATTCGAGCAATTTGGACATTTTATTTCAAGTAATTTCTTTTCAAAATTGATTATTTCACTAGGTTCTAACAATTCATCGGTAGAGTAATTACAATTGGTACAAAAAATCTTAGCTCGAATAGTATTTATTCCCTCGGAAAGAAATAGTATATCGACGGACCCAATCTTGAGATTCCTTTTTACATCTTCTTCTCCATATGCGGCCAATCCAGAGTCATGACCGATCTCATATAAAAATTTTTGAACGAGAAATTTTTCTTCGGCGTATCTGACGCCACGGAGAATTTTTGAACTTTTTTGAATAACTTCTTCTACTCCACCCTTTCCGACGTATGAAGTATCTACTGTAGCTATTATTTTTTCCATTATCATATAATTTAGAAATTCGCCATGAGAAAAATCAATTTTAGTAGGACCAGGTCCTCCAATTATTATTCCTTTCAAATCTGAAATTTTACCAAGAATATCATTTGCATTGCTTCCTACCCTTTTAAAATATTTATTAACTTCGGCCTCCCTAATTCTTTCAAATCTTCTAGCTGATTGACCTCCTGCCCTATGTTTACCTGCAATTCCGGAGGTCATTTCTTTTAAAATTTCCATTCGCCTTCCTCTCAAGATAGCCAATGTTGCTTCGTTTCCATCAATAAGTATTATTCCATAAGTATCTTTTTCTTTGGTTATTTCTTGTAAAGGCTCTAAATGAAAGCGGTTATCACATCTGTAAAAGTATACATTGATAGGTTCTAGTGGGATTATGGTATAGAGTTCCATTTTTTCTGAACCAAGTCCATTTTGAGGAATTGCACCACAAAATATTGCGAGACCGGATGGTGGGGGTTTTTTAAAGAGTTTAAGTCTTTGAGTGACCTTTTCAATGGCATCTTGAACATTTTTTTTTGTTGTTTTGGATTTTATATTAGAGGCGGTTTCCTTTTCTTCTCTAAGATTATTCATTACTTCGTGTATTTGTCTGTCTGGAGGGACATATAATGTTATTAATTCAGTACCCCTTCCTTCTTTTGAAGCTAAGGATTCTAGAGTTCGCTTCAGTTTATATCGGGATATTGAATCTGTTTTCATTATAATTCTCCTCCTTAAATTCTAATCATTATCGACAATATCTTTCAATCATTTTCAAGATTAAATGTTAAAGGCAAATAGGTCAAGCCGTATTAAATTTCTACTATCTCTGTTTTAAACAAAAGAAATTAGATAATATGACCAATTTGAACATCAAAGACTTGATCTTCGCTCAAGTAATTGTGATGATTCTATTTATTTAATTTTATCGATATAAATAAACAAGTTCACTACAAAAGTTTCACGACGCTATTTGATATGAGTTAAACAAATTAAATAAGAGCCTCATACAATTTTATTACAATCATAGATTAGATAATTCTATTAATAATAACTTGGATAGGATCTGTTATATAGAAGCCATTTTGCTTTAAATGGAAAAATTCAATTTCTGAATTTTTTATATTGGGGAAATGTGCCTTTGAAAATAGTAATAAAAATTGGAGGATTTCTCTTTCCAGAGAAATTGGATATTGATATGATTAATCATTATGTAAATCTTCTTAGAAAGTTGTTCTCTAATGGACATGAATTAGTAGTTGTTACCGGAGGTGGTATTGGAGCAAGAGAGTATATTGAATTATCTAGAAAAATTGGATCTAGTGAAGCCATTTGCGATGAACTAGGAATTGAATACTCAAGATTGAACGCTAGGCTACTTCTATCTGGTTTACCAGAAGCTTTTCCAGAAATACCTGCAAGTCTGAAAGAAGTAAAAAGATTTTTCGAAATTAATAAACTAGTTATTATGGGCGGGCTCCAACCAGGTCAATCAACTAATGCGGTTGCTGCTTTAGTGTTTGAAATCATTGGGGCCGATATTTTAATAAATGCTACTGACGTCGAAGGCATATATTCAGAAGACCCAAGGAAAAATCCAAAAGCAAAAAAATATGATGAGATTTCGATTAAAGATCTTTTTAGAATTATTTCTAGTGAAAAAACGATAGCTGGAAGTTATGATCTTCTTGACATATTAGCTGTAACGATAATTGCTAGATCAGAAATTCCAACATGGATCTTAAATGGGCGAGACCCAAAAAATATTGATAAAATTATAAATGGAGGACATATTGGAACAAAAATAATTTTCTCTTGAGTAACTGTTATTTTTTTAAAGAAATTTAATTTCAAATTAAATTTACTAAAATAGTATATCAAGAAATTATTAAAAAGAACTCAACTAAAATGACTAATCCGAATCAGGAATCTCACTCGAAGAACGATTAGCAATAGACTTAAATTTTTCTGCGAGAGATTCACATATCAAAGAACACACTCGCCATTGGCGCATATTATAACTTATTCTTAACTGTTCCATTGCTTCGACTATTTTTTCTTCTTCCTCTGATCCCATATTTCCTCTTCTCTAATCTGATTCAGAATAAACACTATAATAAATTACTTTTTGTAATCATAATTGAAAGGACTTGACTTTATTTGAAGATAATACAAAAGGATCTAAAGCATGGAATAATAAAACTTTCTGTTACTAATTTAGATGATCTATGGGCGCTTTATAATTTAATTCAAATTAAGGATAAAATATACGCAAAAACTACGCGCGAGGTAAAAATTGAGAAAACGGGTAGATCCTCAAGTAGAAGGATATCTGTTTTTCTTGGAATAGTTGTAGAGAAGATATTTTTCGATAAAGAAGTCTCAAGATTAAGAGTGCATGGGAAAGTCATTGAAGCACCAGAGGATTTGAATATTCAAGGAAAATATCATACACTTAATTTAATTATAAAAAGTTCTCTCACAATTGTTAAAGAAAATTGGCTTAAACATCAAATAGAATATCTCAATGATCTGATAGATACGGAAAATCCCATAATTATTGTTGCTTTAGATTATGATTCGTGTTGTATAGCATTAAGTAGAATATACGGAATGGATATTCAAGCAGAAATTCCATCGAAACTACCAGGAAAACTAGAAATAGAGAAGCGAGACTTGGCTTTGAATATATACTTTAAAAATATTGGAAAAATAATCGAAAAAACCCAATCCGAAAGTAAAGGTAAGATAGCAATTGTCGGACCTGGATTTGTAAAGGACTCACTTTTTAACTATATCAGGAATAATCTAAAAGATCTATTCAAAGAAATAGAAACGGTCAAATCGGTTAGTAATGGAGGTATATCAGGAGTTTACGAAGCTGTTAGAGTAGGAATTGTTGATGAAGTTCTAAAAAAGATAAGAATTGTTAGAGAATCCGCTGTTGTTGATGAAGTCTTTCGTAGGCTCGGGCACTCAACAAATGATTTATCTTATGGATTAGATCAAGTTGCAGAGGATGCAATGATTGGTGCAGTTGATACAATTATAGTATGTGATGAAACATTAAGGCAACAGGATCCCGATGATAGATTAGACTTAGAAAAAGTAATGAAAGATGTTGAAGATAAAGGTGGAAAAGTAATCATCATAAGCGGTGAACATGAAGCAGGATTTAAGTTAAAATCTCTGGGTGGTATGGCTGCTTTACTTCGATACTCAAAGAGGTACTAGAATTTTACTTTAAGTTCTTAATCTCTTTCTTAAGGGATAATTGCTATCAGCAATTTTTTTTAAAATCGATTCAAAATTCTCATCTTTTGAGATTTCCATTTCTATAAAACGTCCAGTTCGACCTATTTTACTCCTTTTAGTTAAGACACGTACTCTTTCAAAGACGGTGTCTATGTTGATGCGGAGCTTTTTTGAAATATAAGCTTCATATCCAATTATGTTAGACTCTAAATGGCCAGACTTACGCGGTTCTATAAGTATTAGCCTCTTATCTACACCAGCTACTCTCTTTTTTTCTTTGAAATCTTCTATCGAAATCTCTCCAGCAAATTTATAGAATTCTCTTTCAGTTTTTCTCAATTTTACCAAGGGTAAGGAGATTGAAATCAACTCTTCAATCTCAAAATATCCCTTCGGTGCATAAAATGGTGTTGCTTGAATTAATATTCGCCTTAAGGGCTTTATTTTAAATTTTTCTAGAACCCATTCCACATGAATTGAAGATATGGGAGCAGTCACAAATATATCAATATCACTACCTACTTTAACATCTCCTCGTGCTATGCTCCCATATATTAGCGTATTAATGTTGCATGATCTAAATTTTTTCATCAAGTTCAAAGCTTTTATTTGAAGTTTCTCGAGAAGTTTCCAATGTTCATCGTCATACTCAACCTCAATAACCTCTTTTCGAATATTAGGTCTATCGCCCATTTAGATTCGCTCTGCCATTACTAGTGATTCTCCTTTTCTAAAAAAATCAAAATTTTTTATAAATCCTTTCTAAAATAACCGGTAAATCTTTAATTTCTTTTATTATGAAATCTGCTGAATGTGTTTTTTTACTTGATTGAAATTTATTAAATAAAATGGTAGTCATACCAACATTCTTCGCTCCATAAATATCGTGTTTTATCGAATCGCCGACGAAGACTGACAATTCGGGAAATTCAATATTTAATTTTTTTAAAGCATACAAAAAAATTCCGGGGTAAGGTTTTCTGACACCAAATCCATCAGAAGTTAAAATTATATCAAAATAATGTGTCATATTGAGTTTAGAGAGAACTCTAAACACCACATCTTTTGATGAATTATTGCTGATTAGTCCAATTTTATACTTTATCCTTACTTCATTAAGTACTTCGGGAACTCCATAAATTGGTTTAATGAAACTTGATCTGGCTTCTATTACTGTATTTATAGCGTTTTCAAATAATTTCTCTGAAAATTTATTTCCGTATACTCTTATCAAAAGTCTGTTTAACCAAACATTCAATGGAATTTCGACATATACACTTTCTCGAATGTGATCTATTTCCGAATAAATATCATCATATGCAGAAAATAAGAATTTTGCACGATTCTCGTAACCTTCTAACATAAATAATTTATTAATCTCTTTTAGCGCTTCTCTCATTAAGAAAATATCTTTTACTGATCTAGTTACAAGGGTATCCCCTAAATCAAAAAGAATTCCTTTTAAATCCAAGAAATTGGAGTACTCCTGATGATTATTTTTAATAACTTGATGTATTAACAAGATCTTTTTTTAATATATCTAATAAGTCAATTGTAAAATAATATACGCCTAGCAAGAAATTGATTACATAATCATAAAATATGGAATAAAAAAACTCATAATGATTTTTGTTCTTTTAGAAATATTAAGTATTTTTCAAAAAAGAGGTAAATTGAATTGGATTTCAGAGTTGAGATAATTGCAATCGGAGATGAATTGTGTTATGGTCGAGTACAAGATACCAATTCTTACTGGATAGCTGATCAAATCACTAGAATGGGGGGAAAAGTTAAAAGAATTACATGCATTAAAGATGAATTAGATGAGATCTATGGAGCATTCAGAGAATCTTTAAGTCGCAAACCTAAAATTATCATTTCAACAGGAGGCCTTGGGCCAACTTCAGATGATAGAACATTAGATTCGATATCAAAACTAACAAAGAGGGAGATCATTATCTCCAAAGAAGTTCTTATTTCTATATCAAAAAAGAGAAAGATCAAATTAGACAAAATGCCAGATTTTTTCAAAAAGATGTCAAGAACATTGGAGAGCGCAAAATGTATACTTAATCCTGTTGGGGTAGCTCCTGCAACTATGTTAAAAATCGATCAGACTATATTAATTGTGCTGCCAGGTCCTCCAAGAGAAGTTAAATCCATTTTTATTACAAGATTAGAAGGAATAATAAAGAAAGAAACTTCTACAAGAAGTTTATCCAAACGCCTATTAGTAAATTTGAGAGAATCTGAAGTTTCTCCAATTATTGATGAACTTATGGACTCCAATAATAATACATATTTCAAACCCTTAGTGAGTGAATATGATCCAAAAAAGGGCTTACCTATTGAAATAATTGTCTTTGACAAAAATATCGAGAAATGTAAAAAAAGAATGCGAAAAATGTTAATTTTGTTTAAGAATTTGCTATCTGAGAATGGAGAAAAAATATAGAATTAAATTAGTAGAGATTCTGCATTTTATCTTTAAAAAATAAAAGGTCATGATTTTGATAATAGTGATAAAAAAATTTCCTAAACACCTTCTAATTGCCGGGATAAAAAATCTTGGAGTGCTTAATTATGAAGAAATTTGTAGCAAAATAGATAAGGGATATGATGATTTAGAAATTCAATTTGTAGATCCCCGAAAAATATTAGGTTCAAATCATATTTATTTTGCAACTTTGAATGCTCTTAAAGCTTTTAAGAACAAAAAAAATATATCAAAAAGTTTGTCAATCGAGATTCTTCTCTATATTTCTGGACAAAAACAAATTGAAGCGGCCATACGCCTATTTGGTCTGCAAAAAAAGAATAGAAATTTAATACTTATAGCAGTAGGGGAAAAAAAAGAAGATCTCAAAAGATTAGAGCAAAATGTAAAAAAATCACTAAATGTGGAATTAGACGACTCAATTATTGAATCATATTCCAAAAAAAAGTATGATAATATTAAGCGTGTTTTTAATATTTCCACTCTAGAAATAGAAACTGTAAAAAGAAAAAGTGATGACTCGAAGGACATATTGGAAAAATTGATAGTCGAACGTATGGCGTTTTTATATGCTGGAATAGAGAAATAGTGTGAATTCTATAGAGTTCTTTTTGATCTTTCAATTGAAAGGATACTGCTTGGTTTTATTAAGGACATTCCTGTGACATCTCCTATAATCTCAATTAATAGTATTAAATCTGGATTCTTTAAATTAACTTTGTTATTTATCTCTGGAGCTATCTTTTCAATTAAGTTAATTGAAGAAATATTAGTGCTTCTTTTTCTTATTGAAATCTTGTATTTCTGATCATTATTTATCTCTTCGGCTACATTCAAAGCAGTCTGCTTAATATCTTCTATAGAAGTTGAAATAATTCTTTGGATCGGAACAATTTTTAATATATACTTAAATTCCCAGGGTTTTTCCCTTATCATTTTTCTTAATTGATCGACTACTTCTATTGGATTAAGCGATGTTTTTGCAACAATTAATCCTGATATATTGGTTACATCGATCCTAGCAGTTTTATCCCCAATATCGCATAACAAATACCATAATTCTGAACAAGCTTTTCTTTCATTTCTTCTCGAAGTTGATATTAATAAATTAAAATCATCAAGCAATTCAATTTACACCAATGAAGTCACTTTATGTAGCCTTTCTTCTTCTAACGCGCCCTTCCTTAAAATCGAAACTCTATTATGATTTAAACGAACGACTGTTGATTCCTTTTTTAATGTAGTTAGACCTCCATTTAAAACAATATCTACATACTTGCCTATTTGTTTATATGCCTCATTCCCTGTCAATGAAATTTTTCTTTTGCTAAGATTTGCGCTTGTACCGATTAACAATCCCCCGCTCAGTTTAATCAAATTAAGCGCGATCTGGTTATTAGGTATTCTAACTCCCACGTTTCCTAGTCCAGAGGTTACCAAATCAGGTAAAATTTCTTTTTTGCGTAAAATTAGAGTTAGAGGGCCAGGCCAAAATTCTTCCATCATTTTTTTCGAAAATTCATTTATATATGCGATTTTCTTCACGTGTTCAATATCAGATGCTAAAATAGGTAATGGATTATTTTCTCTTTTTTTAATAGTAATTATTTTATGAACAGCATGTAGATTGAAGGGGTCCCCACCAAGCCCATATACCGTATCAGTAGGGTAGATTACTATGCCTCCCCTCTTAACAATCTCCGCGGCTTTCTGTATGTTTTCTTCATTTGCTTCAACTAGCAACCTTATCAAAACCTTTGGTAATATACTCAATAATTTTTTTAATTCCAATAATCATAAAGAGCTAAAAGAAATTAATATGCTCTTTGCAGAAAAATTCTTGAGAATTGAGATATTAGAGTTGCCAAAAGCTTTAAATTAAGTTATATTCCTTTTCTAAAACCTGTTTGATTGAAACACATCTATTAAATAATCCCCAATCATTCAAAAATACAATTGAGATCCAGCTTTATTGATATTATTGATGCGAGGAATCTAAAATAGATATTAACATTAAATTTCTAGGTGCCTGTAGAGAAGTCGGTCGTTCAGCGATAGCCATAGAATATGATGAGAAGCAAATACTTCTCGATTATGGTGTAATGTTAAATCATGAGATAGGATTTCCTGTTCATATCCCTCCAAAGAAATTAGACGCGGTTTTTCTCTCTCATGCACATCTTGATCACAGTGGATTGCTTCCGCTTTTCTATTTACGAGAGAAGCTTCCACTTTACAGTGTTGAACCCACTTTTGATTTTGTAGAATGTTTAATTGAAGATTTCTTGAGACTGAGTGGATATTATCTACCTTATGAATATCTTGATTTGCAAGCTATGATGAAGCATTGCATTCCTGTGCCTTATAAAAAGGAAATTCAAATGGGTCCAGCTAAAATTGAATTTTTGAATGCAGGCCATATTCCTGGGAGCTCTCAAATTCTTATCGAGATAAATGGAAAAAGAATTCTTTATACTGGAGATTTTAATCCCGTTGCTACTAGGTTAATTGAAGGCGCAGACCAGGAATATGGAGATCTTGACGCACTTATAACAGAATCAACTTATGCTAACGAAGAACATCCAAAAAGAGCAAATGTCGAAAAAGAGTTTGTTTCAAAAGCATCGGAGATTGTTGAAGATGGTGGAGTTGTTTTAGTACCCGCTTTTGGAATAGGCAGATCGCAAGAAGTTATCTCAATTCTATCAGCGTATAATTTCAAATACCCAGTTTTTGTTGATGGTATGGCCTTAAGCGGTATAGAAATATTATTAAGGCATCCTGAATCCTTAAAGGCACCCGATCTTTTTAAAAAGGCGGTAAAAAATGCAACATGGATAAAAAAATGGCCTGATAGAAGAAGAGCAGTTAGAACTCCATCAGTGATAGTCTCTCCCGCAGGGATGCTAAAAGGAGGAGCTGCTGTTTTTTATATGGACTCAATTGCGAAGAAAAAAAATAATGCTGTTTTTCTGGTTAGTTTTCAAATACCAGGAACTCCAGGTAGTATTTTACTTGCAAAGAAGATGTTCTCAGTTCGGGGAAAAATAAGAAAGGTAGAGGCGTCTGTTGAGAAATTTGATTTTACTTCTCATGGAGGTATTAATGAACATAAAAGTATATTGACTAATTTGGGAGATAAAACCAAAGTATTTGCTATACACGGAGAAGAGAAGAGTTGCAGACAGCTAGTCTCTGCTTCAAAAAAATTAAAATTAAAAGCAGTGGCGCCTAAAGCAGGTGAAGTATATACGATATAGATATGGATAACATATTCTTAATGAATAATGGGAATATTTACAGAACCTATTTCCATACTCTTTAAATATGCCAAGACGTAATGCAGAATTGTGTAGTTTACTGGTATGAAGTCAAAATTCAATATATTAAATTACTATGCCATTATCTAGGAGTCATTAATTAATGACGATAAATTTCAACATTAAGAAAATCAATTTAAAAGATTGCACTCTATTAACTGGATTCCACGGAATAGGAGAAACTGGCTATATTTCTATATCCTACTTAGTGAATGCATTAAATGCAAAAAGGATTGGATTTATAGAAGTTGATCATCCGCCACCCTTCATAAATACTGCTGAAAAGGGAATTGTAACACCGTTTGAAATCTATAAAAACAAAAATTTGATTTTGGTTAAACTTGAGTTCTCTCCACATAGTTCCGAAGAAGTTGAATTTACAAAAGGATTAGCTAATTGGGCAATTAAAGAAAAATTTAAAGATGCAATCCTTATAGGCGGATTAGATTCGAACTTTCAACAGGGAAAAGAGGCTTTCAAAATAGTTCCAACTACTTCTTATCTCAAGAAAGCAAAAAAATTTGATACGTCTATTCTAGAACCTGATTTACTTGTCTATGGTCCACTTGCTATTTTATTAGGTGAATTTGAAATACGTAACTTTCCTGCAGTTGCTGTGCTTCCGTATGCTTCTTCTCTTGTTGCCGATCCTAGAGCATCTGCTATTGCAATAAGGAATATTTGCAAAGTTCTAAATGTTGAAGTCAGTGTTGACGACCTTGAAAAAGATGCTGAAAATATAGAAGCGGAGATTGCGCAAAAATTAAAAAGAACTCAAAAATCTAGACAGAATATGTATGTCTAAATAACATCTCTATTATTTCTTATATTGAGTATGGGTATCTTATCTCTTTAATTATATTTTGTAAAATATTTTTCCCCTTTCTTTAGCTCTAATTTGGATGCTTTCCTTACTTGATACATTATTGATAAAAGTCTTAAGCTCATTTTGAATCTGAATTAGGTTTCTCTTTCTACTTTTTATATCTAAGGGCTTATTTCCTTGTAATTTTAGATCACCTTCCAATAAACCCTCAGAAAAATACCAATCCTTAAACCAGGTGCATCCGACATTCTAAAGTAAATATTCTATTGGAGTAGCAGGTGCAGGTATACCTTTAGCAAGACCATCTTTTGTTTCGTTGCGATTCTGATAAACAATCATTATATGTGGACCTGAAGGTAAGATATCGGAGATATATTTGAAATTTTTTTTCTTTCTAACGCAAATATAGAACGCCTCAATATTGTTAAATTCCTCATTTATTACTAAAAATTTGTAATTATCGTTCGCGATAATAAAAAATCTTGCCGCCAATTTTTTTTAATCCACTCTCCAGATCGGCCTGGGCTTTTCGAATCTTCCTTTTTAAAAACTTTTTTCCTTTATTGTAGCACGGGGCATTATTTTGCGTTGTTAAATGGAAATCAACAGTTACTTTGGATCTTCCATGCTTTGGATGGGATTTAATATATATATATGGAGAATGTTTTTCTCCCACTTCTTTTATTAAGGGGGCCATTGCACTCTCTCCAACTCCTTTGACAGTGAAATATGATTCAACAAACGTACTCTCTTTTAAATCTCTAGTAATTTCCTTCTTAACACTCTCTTTAAATATTTCCTCCATCTCTTTTGGCACTCCCGGTAAGCAAAATATCTTTGTTTTTCCACTCACTAAAAAAACGCCAGGTGCCGTACCTATTGGATTATTGAGTGGTTTTGAATTTAATGGCAATTTAGCCATTTTTATTCTGGCAGGAGTTATCTCCGGATCCTTCACAATCCCTCTCTTTTGAAGTTTATTATATTTTTTTGTAATCCATGAAACCGCAGTCTTATTTATGCATAAGGATTTGTTTAAGGCTAATGATAAACCTTCTAGAGTTATATCATCATATGTAGGACCTAATCCTCCTGAGATAATCAAATATCGAGGTTTACGGTGCAGAATCTCCCTTATTGTATCTGATATATCTTTTAAATCATCTCTTGTTACCGTAATTCTTGAGCAAATACCTCCCAACAAAGTAATATTGTGAGTCAACCATTGACTATTAGTATTTAATACTTTACCAATTAAGAGTTCATTACCTGTAAAGAGAAGTTCAAAATTAATAGCCTTATTATAAGTCATTAGATATCATATCTCCGATTCTATTATTACTTTTTCAATCTAATTTTTTTAATAAAATCATATTCGATCTAAAGGGAAATATATTGCTATGAAAATAGAATAATGCAATAATACGAAATATTTTTATTTATAAAAAGGTAAACTTAAGTCTCTGCACCTTTTTTTAGCGTTTAGTAATCCTAGAAAATATTTTGTTGGAGTTCGATTAATTTATAATGTCCAAATTTAGACTCCATAATCTCAACAAATCTGAAATATTGAAAATAGCTAAAAGGTTTTACTTTTCGATGGGCGTCGATGATGGCAGTTCATTTTTATGTAGACGAAATATGTGTTATGGATTGTCTAAGATATTGTGGGCTCAAGAAAATATTGGAATGGAACCAAACGCTACATTTGTGTCTTCCCCAGATGAAAGCATTACAAGGAATTCCACTCGATGGAACAACAGTATAGGTTATGGAGGCAAATTATCTTGGGGAGATGGAAGATCTAAGATAATATTTCTAGATTCAATGCCTAATGCTTGTGGAATGTTGGTTGGAACTCTCGATAATTTACCGGATCCTAAGCATTTAATAGACAGAATTATGGGCATTGAAAGAAAATCCTACTTTGTTAATGATGTTGAAATAGAATGGGACTTTGAAAAGGGAAATCATTTTATTGACGTATTTAGTCTAAAAAAGATTACTGAATCAGAACTTCCTGATTATGCTTTTGTCATTCATGGCGGCACTCGTGAATTCAAAGAAGATAATCCACGTGGAATGGGATTGTATTATCACCAGAGTAAAATCTTAAAAGAAATGTTCAAAACAATAGAAACTCCCTTTGGAAATGCAAAAGTCCTTTTTGATAATGATGCAGAAGATTATATGAAATTATATAAAATCGCAGATGACTTCTCCAAGAAGAAAAGGCTTTTAATTGCTGAATTAATTTTTGGGGATTTCAACGTGATTACTAATCCAAATCATCAAGCTCTAATAAACTATAATGAACATCTACTGGGGACTAACGATATAAAAGATCCTTCTGCAAATGGTTTATTTCCCTTAATGTTAAAAGCCGATCTTCCCGGGTATATCATGAAAGGTATGAATAATATCAACGATGAAGTTATTGAAGCGATTGGCTTTTTAAAACGGGCTGAAGATCTTGGTATATATCATAGATTATCAAATGCTAATATATTGCCTCATGGTGGAGGATACAAATTAAAGGATATCTCAAATGTTGTTGACGTGATCGAAGCGAAAAATAAAAGATATTTTATATGCGATATGACAAATGATATGGGATTGAAAATTCTTTCAAATTTTAAAGATGTCGAATTTACATATAGAGGAAAAGAGGTTATAATAAGAACTCTAGAATTAGGGTTGGGTGAACCAATTGCTAAGCTTATACCTAATTACGTTTTAAAAGTTTAACTCAATTATGTTTCTTTAAATTTTCTTCTTTTAACCTTTAATCACTTTTTCTGCAAAATCTCTACCGAATTCTATGCATCTTCTGACCTCGCTTTTATTTGGAACCCATTTTACTGTTAAAGAAGGAGATGCCACTGTAATTCCTGCTTTCTTCATTTTTTCTTCTATATCATTTACTGCACCGCCTCCCCATCCATATGATCCGAATGCAGTAGCGATTTTTTTCTTCGGTTTAAGACCCCTCAATTCTTCAAGAAATGGAGCAAGAGTATGGAGAATGCCATTATTTATGGTAGAGGAACCGACAAGCAGACCTTTCGCCTCAAGAAATTCTTTAATAATATCGCTAATATCAGTAAACGGGAGTCTGAAAAGTACCGTCTCAACGCCCTTGCTGTTTATTCCCTCAATAATAGCTCTTGCCATTTTTTCAGTACTTCCCCACATAGTATCGTACACTACTAGGATTTTGTTTTTAGCGTCGCCCTTCGCCCATCTTAGATAAGATTTAATTATTTTGAATGGATCGCTTCTCCAGATGATGCCATGACTTGGAGCAATTATATTTATCTTTAAACCTAATTGTTGAATATCTTCTATCTTTTTTATAACTAATTTGCTGAGAGGCCATAAAATCACAGCATAATATTTTGCAGCTTCTTCCATCAAAATATTACTATCGACTTCATCGTCGAATCTCTTTGAAGTTGCTAAATGTTGTCCAAAAGCATCATTAGGTAGAAGTAATCCATCCTTTTCGATAAAGGTAAACATGCTATCTGGCCAATGAAGCATTGGAGCATGAATGAACTTTAATTTTCTATTACCTAAACTTATTTCTTCACCATTTTTTACAATTTGAAAGTCCCAATCTCCAAAATAATGTTTTTCAAGTCCTTCCTTGCATTGGGTTGTTCCAATTATTTTTGCTTTAGGTGCTAATTCCAAGATTTCTGAAATAGCACTTGAATGATCTTTTTCTACATGGTTTGCTATTATATATTCGATTCTTGTTGGATCAATAATCTTTTTTACTCTCTCTATCATTTCTTCTGTAAATGGTCTGTAAACACTGTCTATTAAAGCAGTTTTTTTATCTACTATTAAATAAGAGTTATATGTCGTTCCTCTTCGAGTTGAATAAGTAAAGCCATGGAAATTTCTGATATCCCAATCAACAGCTCCAACCCAATAGATTCCATCTAATACTTTTACAGGTTGCATTATAAATCCTCAAGTCAAAGATTGATTTTTTCCTTTAATGATAATATAGATTTTTTTACATTTTTATTAAAAAAAATACAACTTTGCTAATATTATTAAAAAATATTCCCACGCAATCTGAAAACAATTCTTTCTTAGAATTTAAAATTTTAATTGTTTGTTATAAGTACTATTAGGCTTGCTTTTTCCAAATTTAATCGCTTTAATTACATCCTCGATTGAATAATCACAATTGATATAATTAAACGCCTTTCCAATATGTTCGAAATTATGAGCGTCGCTTCCAGCTACACTTGGCAATTTCCTTGATTGAGCGAGTAACTTAGCCATTTGATTTTCTCTATTGCTTGCAGTTGGATTAAGTATTTCGATGGCATCGGCGGGAAAATCTTCAGCTTTTTCTCGAAGACCACTGAATCTATAAGGATGTGGGATGATTATTAAACCATTCTGATCCTTGGCGTAATCTAAAATATTCTCAACAGTTAATAATGGTCTTTTTGGTTCTTCAATAACATTGAGAATTATGATGTGTCCTTGAGTAAAGGAAATTTCTATACCTGGAATGATTAAAAGATTTCCTTCATTCCCTCGTATTTTTTTTAATCTATTGTACCCATCAATGTTGTCATGATCAGTTATCGCTATTCCATCTAATTTTGTTTGAATTGAGCACCATTTTGATAATTCACCTATGCTGATAGAGCTATCGCCAGAGTAAATAGTGTGAACATGTAGATCGATTTTCACTAAGAAGAAGCTCCATTAAATGGGATTTCTAATATCTTGATTATATTCTCCAAAGATTCGCGATTCCAAACTTTATCCCCATGATATGATACACATAAATCAATCTTTTTCCTATCACAAATTTTTCTAATTTTCTTAAGTTTATTTTTATCCCAAAATTTGTTATCTGAATGTATTATTATTTTTTTATAATCATTCTTTTTCAAATAATTTGTTATAGTACTAATAATATCCTCTCCTCCTTCTTCATTGGATTCCTTGCACATTTCAGTTTGGGATAATGGGAACATATCACTGATCTCAAGGGGAACTATTCCAAATGGAGATAAGTATGTGCAGATTTGCAAATCTTTGAAAGACCCGAAATTTCTTATTAAATATTTTATGAATTTATTGCGAATCAATGGTTTATTAGTGGGAGCGGGTAGTAACAGCATTCTTTTAAAATTTCTAGGGGACTTGTAATCTTCAATTATTCTTTTTCGATATCTGACTACTTCGGGTCTATAAGTACTTTGCTTTCCAAAGAAAAATATTCCGTGTTTTTTAGAAGAAGGTGTGCTTTCCTCAAGAAAGTTCTTATATTTCTTAAAGCAACTCATGGCTTGAAGTAGTGATGGATGACTTTTAGTGCGAATCTCAATTAGTTCCCATAATCTTCCCTCTAAAATTGCTTCCTTTATTCTTTTAATTTCTTCGAAACAAATATAGAGATTATGTTTTGAAAGTAACTCAATTTTTTTCTCAAAATTCAATTCCAAGAGATCCTTTGGAGTATTTTTCACACATATTGGGCAAGAACATGGAAAATACTTCATATCTTCAATCTTTGAAGTGCCATAATCTGTTAAATATCTTCCATTCCTTGCATAAATTACATAAGCAGCTGAGTCGAACATATCGCATCCCGAAGCCACTGCTAGAGAAAACATAAATGGATGTCCTGCTCCAAAAAGATGAAAGGGTCTATTCATTGGAAGATTGGACTTTGCGGTAAAAATCATATTAAAAAGAGTCTCAAATTTATAGCTTTCCATCACCTTAGTTGGACTTCCAAGAGCGTATATCGAAAAATTTCTTTCACTCATTTCTTGAGAGCATAATTTAACTAAATCTATATACGTTCCTCCTTGGATTGGACCTACCCATAGAATATCTTTTCTTCGAATTTTCTTAAGAGCATCATCACCTCTTTTAAGAGTTTCATTTATAGTTAATTCTGCTTTCTTTCGACTTCCTCCTATACCTGTTGGAAAATCGAGTATTACCGCGATATCACTTCCTATATCTTCCTCGAAAAATACTATTTCTAAGGGGTCAACATCTATTTCTCCATAAGTTAGAATTTGATATGCTCCAGAATCTGTGAATACAACTCCTTCAAATCCTAAAAACTCATGTATCCCCTTTTCAATAATACTCGATTCAAATTTTTTCTTTAGTAGATAAGCATTAGTCATAATTGCTTTGCAATTCAACTCGTTATATAATTCATCCATTGATATTGGTTGTTTGGTTATATTAACTACAGGTAATAGACAAGGGGTTTCAATATAACCACTTTTAGTCTTTAATTTTCCAATTCGGCCAAGTAAATCTTTATATAAAATCTCAAAGCTCCCAATATCCGTTGATAATTTTCTACGATTAAGCGTATTTATCATTCCTCCAGCTTTTTTTGATGATTTGTTTCATTCATTTAAATTGCAGCATTAGCAAAACCTCAAAAGCAAAATCACAATTTTTTTTACATACTTTATTCTTAGAATCCGTTTCTAATTTAGATGACCTTCTATAAAGGGGATACTTTCCATAAAAATATACTAAATAGAATTTTCTGAAGAAAAAAATAAGTAGAAAATTAATGGGTTTACTAGGAAGATTGTTCTTTTAGAAATTCTTCATATATTTTTTGAACCCTTTCTGCTGCTGGCCCTCGTCCTTCAATGATTCCCTTTTCTGTTACCCTGATCTTATCCATGACAACAATTACTCCTGCTTCTTCGATAAGCTTGACCATTCTTGGAAAGACTCTTTCTAATCTTTCTGCTAAACTACGAAGATCAAAACCCTTCTCAACGGTATACACTTGAAAGACCCTATTACCATTTATAAAGAGCTTATCCATCGTATTCTCAGAATCATCCTTTGCACTCGTAAGACACATGCTCATAGTTTCTGTATCTATCCCAGAAAGTAAACCTGTATAATTCTTGCCATCTGATGTATGAACCAATACTACTTTCTGAAGTAAAGAAGCTAATTCTTCTCTATATTTTCTTTCAGCTATTGAAGACATTTAAAATTCACCAAATCTTGTTCATCCAAGAATATTAAGGTATCCTTTCATATTATTTAGTTCAAATGCATTTTGCGAGACTATTAGTTGTTTAATGATCTTTTTTAAAGAAAAATAACGGTTTAAGAAGTCGCTGATAGTATCTTTTCATATTTGAAAAGAAGTTTTATATCGCCATCCTCAATTATCTTTTCCATCCAATCGATTACTTCGGATTTTAATGTTTTATTCTCAAGTTTATCAATAATCTTGGTCGCAACTTTTAATGGGCTTAATTTTGTGGCATCAATTTGATATACTTTCTTAGGATCAAAGTAATTAAAAACATCATTAAGGCATACTCCTAAAATTTCTGCCATAATGTTTTCAGCAATTTTTCTTTCTGAATATCCTCTTTTTCTTAATCTATTCTCCAGAACATTAGGATCACATCTTAATACAAATGCTATTTTTATCATCTCAGTATTTACAACCTGCACAGCATAATGTCCATCTAAGATCACCGTCTCACTTTTTAATTGTCTTATTTCTTCTAGAACCTCTTTTGATATTGTATCGAAATCAGCAATGGAACAATTCCTTTTTTTGTCATATCCTAATGTTAAATTCTTGTTAAGAGCTAATTGATTTAAATCAATAAATGGGATCTTTAACCTTTTTTTTACAAATCTACATGTAACTGTTTTCCCAACTCCTGGCGTTCCTGTTATTAAGATCAACTTCATCAATTTCACTTTTTATGAGTAAGTTACCTGAATTCTACTCTTTTAGACATTTTTTAATGTCCAAAAATAATTAAATACTGTTAGTATGCACGATAATTATTAATTTATAAAAATGTGCTCCGGGCGGGATTTGAACCCGCGTCGGCGGCTCGAGAGGCCGTCATACTTTCGGTAATTATTTTGACCGGACTATACAGTACCTTTTTGGGAAATTGATGATATACCCAATGTATACCTCTATACTACCGGAGCATTTTTTTTATTCTTCACTGAGATTTGAGGTTAAAAACGTGTTGAGTTTAAATCTCTTTGTGGCAAGACGTATATCATCCAACTTTACGGTTCTCCTTCCTGCATGGGATGCAAGTTCAATAGCATCTTTGCTAATGAAAAAAGCAACTTCTTCTAGAACTTTTTTTAATTCTTCAACAGCATCATCACCCACTCTCTCAGCACCTGCCAATTCAATCAATCTGTGAACTGCTGGATTAGACAAGCAATTATCTTTCATATTTTTTTACCTCATAGGCTCATCTGGAAAATAGATTTAGTGGGGCATTCTATTTAAACTTAGATTTTGTAAATCTTGATGCATATCTATCATATTGAATTAATATTGAAATTAAACCTAAATTAATACTTAATAAAAAAAATCATATTGAAAGGAGATAATTTTAAATTAATATTGATAGATAGACCTTAATATTAATAAAATAGCATATACGTGTCTATAGCTATTGGAGGTAGGTTGAATACAACTTGTCTAAGGAATCAAACACAGTTTTCATAGGAAGCAAACCTATAATGAACTATGTATTGGCAATCGTTACGTTATTGGGTTCTGGAGATGCAAAAGAAATAATACTTAAAGCGAGGGGAAGAGCAATAACGACAGCAGTTGACGTTGCTGAAATTGTTAAACGTAGGTTTGTTGAAAAACTTAAAGTAGGTAATATTACAATTGGAACCGAGGAAATATCAAGTCAGGAAAGAGGTACTAGAGCGGTCTCTACAATGGAAATAACTTTGATAAAAGAAGACTAGACATGCCTGAAAATCAAAACTGATTCTTTTTTAATCTAATTTTATAATTTCTATACATGAAAATCTACGTAGATGGTTCTGGAAAAACCGGTCGATATTGTTACGTTATAGAAGGAAGAGCTCCAAGACTCTTTGAGGAAAAAGGATTAACTAATAATCAAGCTGAATACAAAGCAATTATTTCAGCTCTACGAGATAACAATTTAAATAATATTGAGATCCTTTCCGATAGTGAATTAGTTGTAAGACAATTGAGCCATATTTATAGCATTAAAAATGACAGACTAAGAATCTTGGCTCAAAAAGTATGGGAATTGAGCGAAGATAGAAATATAAATATCTCTTGGATTCCAAGAAATCAAAATAAAGCGGGCAAAATCTTGGGATAAATTCGAGTAGACGAAAATATGCAATTTTAATATTATATGTAAATTTATCCGAAGCGTTCTCAGAGAAAATATTTGATAAACAATTATAAAAATTCATCAGAGGAGCCTTTCTGTTACTCATGTGGTCAATTAAATAGTATTTTATATGGAATGGTCAAGAATTATAAAAAACATATCAATAGTTATCCAACTAACAACTAAGAAAGGATTTAAAATAATAAAATATTCTTTGATGATAAATATTGGAAGAAACTTTTCAAGAAGATGATTTAAGAAAAAAAATTGAAGAAATTGAAAATAGCATTTTTCAACTTGAAAATCTAAAAGAAAATCTCAAGAAAGAAGCTCAAATCCATCTCAAAAAGAGAGAGAATGCAAATGATCACTTTAAAAAAATTAATGCAGAGGCGACAGATTATAGGAATAAGAGGGATTTATTGAATCAAGAAGTTCATGATTTGAAATTCAAAAGGGAAAATTCAAAAAAAGAATTATTATCAAAACGTAATGAAATACAAAAAAAATTGATTTCTTTAAATAAACTAAAGAAAAATATCCCAAATAATTTCAATAGTTTAAAAAAAGAGCATGAAAACCTTGAATGGACTATCCAAACAAATCCATTATCAAAGCAGAAAGAACAAAAGCTAATTGAAAGAATTAATGAGATAGAACATAAACTTGTAGATTATATTCAAATGAAAGATCTAAAAAATGAAATATCTCAGGAAAGAGAGGATATAAAATTATTACAAAATCAAATGAATTCTTTTTATGAAGAGCAAGCTAAGCTATCAGAAAAAAGTGATACCTTCCATGAGGAATTGTTAAAAATATATTCAAAGGCCAGGAAATTTAGAAAAGAATCTTCCAATGCTCATGAGAGCTATATTAAATATCAAGACAAGCTTTTTCAAATTAGGAATGAAATTAAACACGAGGTCATTGAGGTTAAGGAACTCAAAAAAAGGCTCTACGAGATTTTAAAATTAACACAAGTAGAGAAGGATGATGATTTCCAAAAGAAATCTCTCGATGGCGCTCTTAAGAAATTTAAAAAAGATAGGAAAGTAACGTTAGAAGAATTTAAGTTAGTTCTTGAGAATAGAGAATCTCAGAAAGATTAAAGAATTAACGTATGTTGTATTACGGGATTTTATTCAGAGGTTAAAAATTAATAAATTAATAGAATTATTTGGGTAGGATCATGGTGTCAAGACCTAATTTGGCTGTGTTGAGTGACTTCAGTATAGATGAAATTTTTTCTAACAGAAAAGAGACTAGAATTGGCACGCCTTTTGGACCCTCAGAGCTTATGTATAAAGTAAAATTTGAGGATCTAGAGTTATTCTATTTGCAAAGACGAGAAGTTGAAGAGGAAATTCCAACTCAAAGATTTAACTATAGAGCTAATATATGGGGGCTGAATAAGCTAGGCGTTGAAAGAATAATTTCATTGAATTATTTCAGAGCGATAAATAAGAAATATCTTATTGGTGATATCATAGCACCAAATAATCTTATAGATTTTACAAAAGAATCTATTCAGACATATTATGAGAAATTGCTTATTGATCCGATTGATTTAAATGAACCTTTCTGTTCTGAATTGAACAAAATATTGGTGAAAAAGTCTAAATCTTCTTCTATTAAGATCTGGAAAGATGGAATTGTAGCTTGTTTAGGGATGCCAAGATTCGAAACGAAATCAGAGAGAAAAATGTTTTCCATAATGGGAACCAATTTAATTAATGTGGGCATATCCCCCGAAATATTTCTTTCAAGAGAATTGAGAATGTGTTATTTGTCTATCGGCATTATATGGACCAAATCACAAGTTCTTATCAAGAATGATGATAAAAAACCGAAGGATATTGAAGAAGCACTTTTAGATTTAAAAAGCATCTTGAAACAAAATTTAAAAAGAATTCCGAAGAGAAGAAGTTGTGCGTGTTATTTATCTGAATAAAAAAGATTGAGTTCCTATGCTTTCAAAATTTTTAAAATCTTTAGGAATTTACAGGATATACGAAGAATGGTTATTAAGGCAAATTAGAAAAAACCGAATGTTGGGACATATTGCTGTTGTATTAGACGGAAACAGGAGATGGGCAATTGAAAAGGAATTGCCTCCTACTGAAGGCTATAAATATGGAGTTAAAGTTGGGGAAGGTTTTTTAGAATGGTGTTTCGACCTTAAAATAAAGACCGTTACTTTATATGTTTTTTCAAATGAAAATCTTAAAAGATCAGAGAATGAAGTCACTCGCACTCTTAAAATAATTGAGAATGAAGCCTTAAAACTAAGAGAAAACTCAAAAATTCATGAAAATAAAGTTAGAATAAAAGCTATTGGAAAGAAAGAAGTCCTTCCTAAAAGTCTACAAGCAATTATGTATGAATTAGAAGAAGCAACAAAGAAATACTCTAATTTTTATCTTAATATCGCTATTGCATATGGAGGTCGAGCAGAGATAATTGATGCAGTAAGACAAATAGCAAGTGAAGTAAAAGAAGACAAATTGACTATCGAAGAAATAGATGAGGATCTATTTAGAAAATATCTGTACACTGCCCATTTACCAAATCCATATCCAGATCTAATAATAAGAACGTCTGGCGAAGAGAGATTAAGTGGATTCTTACTTTGGCAATCTGCTTACAGCGAACTTTGTTTTCTTGACGTATTCTGGCCAGATTTCAGAAAGATAGATCTTTTACGTTCTATCAGAACTTATCAAAATAGAATAAGAAAATTTGGCTTGTGAAAATCTAGAGAATATTGTATGTAATATATTCTTCTGGTTAGAAGCACTTATCTTTGTAATTAAATTTAAATAAACAAAATTGCATTTTCCTATAAAATATCATATTCTCAAATTAAATCTGGATTATATCGATTATTATAAATCTATTTGTATATTTTTACATACAAAATAAAAATCATTATTAATAAAAAACCACAAAACTCAAATGTTTTTCCAGAGTTGGTATTTATTGGTCTTCATTAAGAAGATAGAAATGAGAAATTTCAAAACATTCGATAAAAGAGTATCGCTAAAAATTGAAAGAGGCTTCACTGTATTAACGGGACCAAACGGCTCTGGAAAATCTAATATACTTGATGCTGTAAAATTTGCTTTAGGCGAGTTAAGTCCAAAGGAATTAAGAGGGACGTCAATATCTGACGTAATCTCGCAGACTTCTGCAAGTAATCCAAAAAGATCTGCTTATGTTCTATTACAATTCGATAATAAGGATAGACGCATTCCCGCGGATACTGACCTAGTATCTATTTCTAGAGAATTCTATAAAAATGGGGAAGGGTTGTATAGAGTAAACGGAAGAAGAGTCCCTAGAAAACAACTCTTAGAATTACTCTCTTCAGCAAATATTCGTGTTTCAGGATATAACATCATTCCACAGCAATCAATAACAAGAATGGCAGAACTCACGCCAGAAGAAAGAAGACAAGTAATCGAAGACTTAGTTGGGGTAAAGGTATACGATGAAAAAAAAGAAAGCGCAAATTCTCAACTCGAAAAAGCAGATTTAAATTTAAAAATAGCAATGGCGAAGGTTGGGGAAGTAAAATCTAGAATTGAAGCTCTTGAGAGGGAAAGGAATCGATTACTTAAAAACAATTTTCTAATAAACGAGAAAAATCGCCTTAAGAGTAATATAATATCTAATGAAATACAAATACTCGAGAATTCTCTCCTTGAATTTCGCCAAAAATACAAAAATGAAAATGAAGAGCTTGAAGGACTAAAAAAAAATAGACAAAGTCTTGCACTTTTAAAGGAAAAAACAGAGACTAAACAAAAAATATTGCATGAAGAAATTTTTGAAAAAAAAGACTCTGAATTGAGCAAAATAGAAAACTCAATTAGTAATCTAAACTCGAAAATTCTTGAAATGAAAAATGTTCTTGATTTCGAAGAAAGGAATATTGAAGTACTGAAAAGACAAAAAGAAAAATTTGAAAATCAAAATAATAAGTTGGACGAAACAATCAAAAAAACAACTAAGGAGATTGAAGAGATCAATAAAGAAAAATCGAGGTTAAACGTTGCCATAGATGAAAAAGAAGATGAAAATAATAACAATATTGAAAAACTAAAAACAAATAGAGAACTGTTTAAAGAGATTACAGATAATGAAAATTATTATGATACAAAAATTTCGAAATTACGGATGGAAGAGATTAGAGTAAAAGCCATTATAAATCAAATTTCAACAAAAATTGGTCTACTAAAGGATTTCTCAAAGTCTGAGATTGAGATAAAGGATAAAACTAAGGATTTATTACAAAAATCAGAGAAAAAAATCAAAGATCTAGATGATGTGAACAAAGAAAACTCAGCTAAATTACAAACAATGGATAATGAAATAAAGAAATTTGGTCTTGTGATAAATAGTGCAAAAAATGAAATTTTAAACTCAATAAATGTAATTTGTGGAGCAAAAACTCTACTTTTAGAACATGAAATACAAAAGAAATTTATTTACTCCGATAAATTCCCCCAAAATATGGGACGATCAACTGAGCTTGCAAAGGAAGAAATCCTGAAACCTTTAATTTATGGAAAATTCCAGGAATTTATTACCATTGATAAGGGATATGAGGATACGATAAAGAAATCTTTTAAAGATTGGATGGAAGCAATCGTCGTTGAGGACTTTGGAAGGGCCATGGAGTGTATCGATAAATTAAATGAAAGTTCAACTCCTTGGGACTCTTTAAATATAATACCTATAAAATCCCTATTGCAAAATGAGTCAGAAATTAAGGTTCCTAAATTGCCTGGGATTTTGGGGAGAGTAATTGATTTCATCAATTACGATGAAAAAATTTATCCTGCTATTAACTCAGTCTTTGAAAATACACTCATAGCAGAGAATAATAGGACTGCTTTTATTTTATCCTTGATGGGTTTTAAAGCAGTTACAATTTCTGGTGAGCTTTACATGCCAGGAGGACAACTAAAAATAAGAAATACGATGAATGCCTCCTCAAGAATTCAAATAGTTGATGGAATGCCAGAAAAAATAGGGGAAATTCATGATCTTATACTAATTCTTGAACAAAATCTGGATAAGAAAATTAATGAAATGAAAAATCTAAGTAAAAAACTTTCAGAGCACAAAGAAAAAAGAGTTGAAATTCAGACCTCGATCAAAACTGTAAAAACAGAATCAAATACACTAAATTATGTTTTTTCCTCAAATTTTAATCTGGTTAATGATCAAGATGAAAAGATAAACCATCTTAGAACTTCAATTAATAATCTGGAACAAGACTTAGCTGAAATAATTAAGGAGAAGGATGAAATTTCTAATAAAATTTCAAAAATAAATCATGAGGCTAAAAAATTAGAATATGACTTTGATGAAACAGATCTTGAAAAGATGGAAGGAAACGTCGAATCTAATGCAATAGAATTACGCGAATTAAGTAATAGATTTGCACTCTTACAAGGAAAATTATCCACTTTAGAATTCTCATTAAAATCAACTGAAGATAATATTTACCAAAATGATATTCAACGAAAAGAAATTGAAAATGAAATTAATAATTCATTACGAAGGATGGATGAGATCAAGAATAATTTAACTAATGAAGAAGAAGGATTGCATAAATTAGTTGACAAAAGGAAGAATTTTACTTCGTCTTTTCATTCGAAAAGGTCAGAATATTCCAAAGTAGAAGAAGAATTGAAGAATTTTGATAATGAATTAAAAGATACTTATGATCAGCAAGAATTCTTAAACACTTCCATCTCAGAATTAGTGGCAAAAATAAGAGAAAAAGAGATGAAAATCGAATATTTGCAAAACGAATTGAGTGATTTGGGCGAAATTCAGCATAAAGATATGGATTATGAATTAGAAAAGGATCTAGAACCCAATCTAAGAGCTGTAGAAGAAGAGCTTGCTAGATTAGGGGCTGTAAATCAGTTAGCCATAGCTCAATATGATGAGCAAAAAAATAACTATAAGCAATTATCATATCGAATCAATGAACTTGAAATGGAGAAAGCTTCAATATTGGATTTTATAAATGAACTTGAAGATGAAAAAACTCTAATTTTCAGAAATGCTTTTGACAAAATAAACGATAGTTTCAAAGATATATTCTCAAAGATTACAAGTGGTGGAATTGGCTCCTTAATGATAGAGAATCCCGAAAAAGTTTTTGATGGCGGAGTTGATCTGATGATACAATTTCCCGGAAAAGCTCAGTTATCGATTAATAGTGCTAGTGGTGGTGAAAAGTCTGTGGCAACTGTATGCTTTATTTTATCTCTTCAAACGATAAATCCTATGCCTTTTTACATATTCGATGAAATT
>Ga0111204_114_pt1 | contig 29587 bp, 35 predicted proteins | sample DeeMarSWOR136_30_FD_80378 | JGI IMG/M metagenome (GOLD analysis project Ga0111204, IMG submission 80378) | Crenarchaeota group archaeon SMTZ-80
GGATTGTTTACTCTAGAACAGACCGGATTGATCCTTGAATTTGCCGGAGGTATAATTCTATTATTGGGAATTATTCTATCCGTAACATCCCTGATAGAACCGAAAATAAGTTATTTACCTGCTCCGGTTCAAGAAGAGACTGAAGAAAAAGAGATCATAATAGAGGTAAAAAGATGTAAATTCTGCTCTGCAGAGTTAGGCGAAGATGAAATCTTCTGCTCAGCGTGTGGCAAATCTCAGCAATAAACAAAAGAAAAATTGATAATGATGGAGATTAGCGCCGTCTTCCTCTTCCTCTTCCTCTCATTCCAAGATAGTTCTGGCCGGATTTTCTTCCTGTAATTACTCTTTTTTCATAGGTTCTTCTAGATTTCATTCTAGGATTGTGTGATTTCCTGATTCTTCCCTCAATTTTTGGAGTTTGACTTCTTACTTTACCTGCTTTTGTTAACGATCCATGAGTTGGCATATAATATCACAGGTTATTAGTTTTCAAAGGATTTTATAAACTTTCTTTTTTTCCTAGCAAGGCAGAAGGTATGGGTAAATCTCTCATCGTATGAAGGCCCGGTTCAGAATTGACGATTTTCGGAATCGAATTAACGATAATAGACGTTGTGCCAAAATCACCATTTACGCCACCTTTTATTTCCATTTGAATCTTTGGAAATCCTTCAATACTAACTTCTTCTTTCGGATAGGGACATCCAAGATAAGCTAGTAAATTCAATCTTATCAGTTCGGAATCCTTTAACGTTCCAATGGCTGTTTGGTCAATACCTATCACAAGTCCTTTTTCAACCGTTAAAAATTTACTCTTCAACCTTTTTTCTGCTATAATAAGTCTTGTGGTTTCAATTATATTATCTAAGTTCCAATTTAGACTAACGGATATCATCAACATAGATTCTCTAAAACCCACATGCCTAATTGATCCAGAATTAGCTTTTTTTTGAAATTCATCAAAAGTCAGACCTGTTCCAATCTTTTTTTGAAATAGTAATCCCCTCTCAGAGGCATCTTGTATTCTTTTACATTCGATTTTTGAAATCTCTTGACATAAGCCCTTAAGCGTTATGACAAGAGTGTCCATTAGAAAACCTGGATTAATCCAGGTTCTTAGAATCGATATCTTATTTCTCTGTGCGAAATCGTTTATCTCTCTGGCAAATTTCTGATGCTCTTTCCAAGGATACGACAATTCCTCGCATGATGAAATAATGTGAAAACCTGAGTTTGCAATTTCTTTTAATTGAGGCGTTACTTCTTTAAGATAAGAGCCCGTAGTGTGAATGGCCACTTTAATCTTATTTTTTATTTTGATATCTTCGAGATTTGCGACTATTTTGATTCTGGATAATTCTTTCTTGCCCGTTAGAATACTTAGTGGTTGACCAATTTTTTTGGATCAAAATCTACGACTCCAGCGATCTCAATATCCTTCTTTTCTGACAAGAGCTTCGTAATAGATTGACCGATGGGGCCTAATCCGTATTGAACGACTCCGATTTTTTTCAAAAAATTACCACCTAAAATAACATGATTGAAAAAGAAGATGGTTTGAAAATCAAATCCATGAAATAAATTTATTACTATTGCATATTGTTCGCTATGATCTGGGAAAAAAATATGGCATGGATTGTGGTGCGGAAGGTGGAGTCCCCTCGTTCTTCTTGCTTTTATGTGATCTAGATTTTATTTTCTTAACTTTTAGTGAGTCTGCTTTTGATATTACGCGATATTTGTTTGGCTCAAGTTTATGTAAGGTCTGTTTTAAAACATCTCTAACCTTAGAGGTTGATACTTGTTCTACTTGGAATGTATTTTTTTTAATTACGATCTTTTTCTTTAGTTTTTTCTGTATTAGGTTTGAAAATTCTTCAAAATTTTCTTCAAACTCAGAAGCATCGACATTCAAGATAATTCTACTCATAGAAAACTCTAGATTTTTTTTGGGAAAGAATAAATACTGTATTATTATGTGCTGACCGACATAAAAAATTAATAATATATAAAAATATAATCTAACTTTAGTCGACCTTATCGGAGTCGTATCTTCAATCCTTGTAATATTTAAGGAGCACAGAGCCTAATCATTCTTTTCCTCTTTTTAATATCTGAACTGCATCTTCTAATCGATATTCTATTCTTTCTAAACTAACGCGTGCTTAATGAGTCTTGTATGATTTTGAAATATTAGCCAACGAATGTTGTATGTTTATTATTTTCTACTTCTACATGACCAAAAGTAGACCAAAAGCTCTTGCACAAGGGATTTTGGAGGGATCTGAAAGTATTCCTACAGGATATATTTCCCATCCAATTTTACTCACGGTGGCATAAACATCTATGCCAACAGACTCCATTGCAGGTCGAGCTTTGAACGGAAATTTACAAATGTTTGTCTTAAGCGCCTCACATTCTATTGGATCAGAGTGAGGGGAACACAGTCTGCATGAACCTACGGTAAATCCAAGAACGAGATAAAATCCTTGATGAAAAGCATCTCCTTCAAGCTGATTAATTATTTCACGGATCTTCGCGAAATGGGGATAATAGGCTTTCCGTTTTCGAGCTTCGAGTCCGGCCGCATCCTCCGGACTGATGTCGACTCTTACTATAATCGCATGCTTGTAGAGTTTCACCAGTTTTCTGGTTTCATCGGCACTCATAGAGTGTGGCGGGCACATTATCGATGAACCGTAGCCGGGACACGGAGGATATCTACATTTTGCTCTTACTCTTTCATCAATTATGATGTCTTCAGCTTTAATTATAGCCGTCTCGTCGGAACCTAATTCGATGCTTTTTTCTACTAATGATTTTAGGCCTTCTTGAATTTCTTCGGAGGTCTTTTTAAAACTTAGCTTAACCAATTTGAGATCCCTATTAAAATTATTATATTCTATTTTTAAGCATACGCTTTTTCATTTTTATATATTGTTTGATGATAAACGAGTTTTTCCAATCGCGCGTTTTTAGGTGGAGTAAACTGAAGCATAATTTTTTATGTTCGGATTACTTAAAATTCTTTGATTCTAATGATAAAATATAGAAGATTTATTATTCCAACAATATTAGTGGCTCTCTTCATTATAGGATCAATTGCTCCTATACAAGGTCAGGGCTCCAGTTCCGTCGAGTTGAGGGGTCCTAACTCCGTTAACATATGTACCAACTTCTCTGTAGAGCTTTGGGTCAAACATGAGGATGATTCCTTGGGAAGCATGATCTTGAACATCACTTGGGATCCTTCTCAGATGGAGTTTGTGGACATTCAATTTGTGGATGGATGGGATGCAGCATTGGGAATCACAGATCATTACGTATTTATGCAAGCATCAGCCATAAGCGATGGTGATATATTTCCACCTGGTACAAACCATGTTTTTACCTTAATCTTCCATTGCCTCGATTCAGGCACTTCAATCATAGGTTTTGAGAGGGCATACCTTTATAGAGGAATAGGAGGTGCGGGAGGCTCATTTACTGCGGAATTAATCGAACTGGAAGTTACCCAAGGCAGGTCTGTTGGAGGCATTATGACCGGTGCGAATAAGCTCATCATACTCACGCCCTACATCGGTTTTGTTGGATTGGTTGCGATCGTCACTTCAGCAGTAATCATCATGAAGAGACGAAAAGGTTAAACAATCCATTTCTTTGCGTACGGACATCCTCTAAAAGTAATATTTTTGTAGTTTTCGTCGTCATCGATATTCTTGGTGTGCACACACTCATTTATCTTCGCTCGCTGCGGTTAAGAAAATTTATAAAAAAACATTCCTTCATAAGACTAAAACGATGAGAACGAAAATGTCCATCAAGAGTTCGCTCATAGCTCCTTGTGGAATGAATTGTGGAATCTGTAGAGCATATCTTCGAGAAAAAAGGAAATGTCCTGGTTGCAAGGGAATCGATGAAAACAAACCATTTAGTTTCTGTGTGAATTGTAGAATCAAAAACTGTGATGAATTGAAGAAACACGATGCGAAATTTTGCTTTGAATGCGAAAAATTACCTTGTGCGAGATTGAAACAATTGGATAAAAGATATCAAACCAAATACAACATGAGTATGCTAGAGAACCTTGAAAACATTCAAAAAATTGGAATAAGAAAATTCATTAAAAATGAAAAATTACGATGGGCTTGTTCCAAATGTGGAGGGATAATTTGCGTCCATGGAGGATATTGCTCTGATTGTGGAGAACAGCGCTAGTAACTTTCAATAGCATTTTTTTCATTTAAAATAGATTAAAGACGGTATAATCGAACCGCTGCCACGAACATCCAGACCCACAGTATCGTCCCCCAGATTCTCTGAATCAATCCACCGATCCCAATCGAAGAACCAAGAGAAGCAAAAATAGAAATATCAGCGCCAACACTCCGGTCAATAGGGTGTATTTCTGAAGGCTCTTCCAACGGACATCCCTTTTGAAACAAACCGGGAACGTAAAACAAGAAAGAATGACCGAGATCGCCAGTATAAGGAAAGCCAAGTTATGTGCGGGGAGAGGCATTGGAAAGATCCCTACCAAAATGACGCCGACTCCACTTATTCCCAACAGAGCAGGACCAACTAGCGACTCTTTGATGCCACGGTAGAGTCCATAACTGAAAGCGATTATGAGCAATCCATAGACTTCTAAGCCCAAAGGATTGAAGAACCAAGCGACCGGGCTCCCAACGGCGCCAAGCTCACTTATATACTGAGTCACATGGTTATATCCGATATACATGGCACCCGAGAAGATCCACATAATAATAAACCAGATAGGAGCGACCATGCCGCAGATGGCCAATAGTCCTAAACTGCCTTTAGACATTAAACCACTTCATTTTCCTTAAATATCAAAGAGTGCACCGAGGATTAAAAATTTCCGTATGTGGAGGTAAACCAAGGCATCCGACGACGAAGGGAGTAACAAAGATAAAATCATACTATCATCAAATATTAATATGCCCGCATAGTAATTTAACAATGAGGAGAACTATAAAAAAAAGAAGAATTAGATGAGTGGGTAAATTTTAAACAAAGCATTCAAAATTTAGTCAAAGAATTTAATGATTTAATTAGTGTTTTTATTGAAAAAGAATTATTATCTGAATTCTTTATTAAGAGGTATGGAATGGTTTTAAAAGAATTCGACAGAATCAAAACAAAAAATAAATTTAATCATAATTTAAAATTTCAAAATTTTTCTCAACTTCGGAATTTTATCTAACATTTACATAACTTACACGTGTAAGTCGAAACCAACTGGTTATCTATATCCCCAGTATATTGGTGCGGCCGCCGGGATTTGGACCCGGGTTGTTGGCTTTCTTCATCATCGATATGGAAGGCCACTGGACACTTTGTTTAATAAGTAATGTCCTAAACCAGGCTAGACTACGGCCGCATAAGGATTAGACTACATTTTTCTATTTGCGCATATTTCTAATTTTAATGTTGTTCATAAATTATTTAACGATATTTATCCTTTTCCAGGGTATAAGTTTGTTATTTTATTTTCCAATAGAACTATTTTACAAATTTACTATAAATTCCGTACGCGCGCACTCGTATTGGTAGTGTAACAAAAGCCAAGGAGGAAGAAAAATAGTTTAGTACTAGTGCGATAAATAATTCCCAATCCTTTTTATTCCTTCTGTGATCTTTTCCGTATTTTCCACTAAGGGACCATAAGATATTCTTACTCCATTTTTCAATGAAGGACCAAATCCTTTTCCAGGAACTAATAGTACTCCTGTATTCTTTAAAACATCTGTAACGAACAAATCAGAGTCTTTCCTAACATCCGTTACCGTATACAGCCCACCTTGAGGCCTAAGGGTTCTCATTTTTAAATATTCTTCAATGGCTTCACAGGTAGCTTTAGCTGCTTTTTTGTATTTGATTCTGCTCTCTTCAATATACTTTTTCAATGAATTATCCCTCAAAGAAGATTCTACGTACTTCGCAAACGCCATCTGATGTAGAGTATCTGGACATAAGATATTGCATTGTTGAGTACTTTCAAGTCCCTCTATAACGGTCTCATCGGCCTCCACCCATCCTAATCTTCTTCCTAGTCCTCTGCCCCATTTAGAATTTGAATGCATTGCAATCAATTGTGAATGATCTGATGGTGACCAAGAAAAATATTCGGGTGGCTCTTCAAAATATTGCGATTTATAAGCAAAATCTATGATCAGGAATGTATTCATTCCATCGATTATGTCCATAATCGCTTCTACTAGCTCTTGGGGGATTATCTGTCCAGTTGGATTATCGGGACTAACCAGGAGTATGATTTTTGGTTTATGTGCTTGACATAGATCTTGAAAATCTTCTATGGTCTTATTCAAATCGGGAATAAAGGTCCAGCTCTCTTTATCTAATCCCTCTAAGAAAATAGTTTTTGAATTTCTCAGCGTGAATTTTATCTGACCAAAGTAATTTGGATAAGTGGGATCCAATAACATTATAGAATCTCCTGGATCAGAGATAGTTATGAAAAGATCATGCATTAGCTGAGTACTTCCTAGACCTATTATTACGTTATCTTCGAAAAGTCGTACATTGAATAACTCTTTTTCGAAATTACATATCTGCCTTCTGCATTCTAATTCCCCAATTGTTGCGCTGTATCCGCCTGAATTATGAAAAAGTTCTTTGTCATCACATATCTCTAAGTAGGATTTCCTGTATGACTCTGGAGTAAAGTGATTGACCCATCCGCCTCCAAAAGAAATTAATTCTTTAGGATCAAGCCCTAAATTAATTATGTTCTGCCTTTCTGCCATTTTCATAATTTGTCTTATGGGACTTGGCGTCTTAAACTGCTCTTGGATCAATTTTGAAAGATTTGCTCTCAATAACTAAACCTCCAAATCTAAAAAATAGAACTTCTCAACCTTTAATATTCAACTTTTATTATAATTTAACGGTTAAATGCGACGAGTTTAAGCGAGCTCTTACTGTTGTATGTAGAATCCATCTTAAAATAAGATTGTGAAAAATTCATAAATCGAGTGTTTGATAAAAGTATCAAATAAAATTGTTAAATAGTTAATCATATTTATGGAAAGTGAACTTTATATGAAAGCTATATTATGCGATGGTCATGAATCCATAGTCATTGGTGATATTGAGGAATCAAAGCCTAAAAAGCATGAGATAATAGTTGAACCATTATACGGTAGCATCTGCGGCTCAGATATAGCTATCGCTCAATTTCATGGAAAAAGCTATCCAGGAGTTCAACCATCGAAAGAAAAACCTGTGATATTAGGCCATGAGTGGTCTGGTATGTCTGGAGATCAATTGGTGAGCTCTGGATGCAATATGCCTTGTCTTGCCCAAACTATTTATCCACCTTGTCCAAATTGTAGTATGGGTAGAGATGATCAATGCTTTAATCGGGGAAGAATCGGTTTCGAATTCCCAGGAGCTTTCAGAGAAAAAATGCCTTTTCCAGAGGTTCAGGTCTATAAAGTTCCTGATGGGCTTAGTGCAAAAGATGCTTCCCAGACGGAACCCGCAAGCGTTTCCATAAGTGCAGTTAGCATGCTTGGAGAAGTTGACGGCGAAAAAGATGTTTTAATCTACGGAACTGGAGCTATTGGTCTATATGCGCTTCAATACGCAAAGATCATGGGAGCTAAAAGCATTTTCGCCATAGATATAGCTGATTTCAGGTTAGACTTGGCTAAAAAACTGGGTGCAGACAGGGTGATAAATCCAAAAAAAGAGGATCCTGTCCAAGTGATTTTGGATGAGACGGATGGCAGAGGAGTAGGAGTTACCTTAGAATGCACGGGTTATCCGCCTGTTTTTAACCAGGCTCTAAAAGCAACTACTAGGATGGGTACGGTAGTTATTGTCAGCATTTATGGTGCTGAACTGAAGATAGAGCAGCCGTTCAAGGATATGACAGACAGAGGATTAATAATTAAGAATGCTAGATTGAGTCCAGGAAATGCCGTTAGAAAAGCAATTTCTTGTTTAGCCGACAAATCCATTAAATCCGTTATAACTCATGAATTCAAGATGGAAGAAGCAAAAAAAGCGTTTGAAGTTGCTTCTAATCCTGCGGAAAATAATTCTATCAAAGTCGTCATAAAAATTGGTCAGTAAAAAGCAACTATTAACTATAACGCGCACAAATAGCACACACAACAAGATCCCACTCTAATTTTTTAAAAAATTTAATAGAAAGGGAAAAAAATAGAGAAAAAAATAGAGCGCGTAATTTTTTTTTAAAGTATTGGAGTTATTACTATTAAAAAAAAGATAATGATCCCAATAATCCACAAAATAATTGCAAGACTTACTATCCCGACAGCTTCCAAGGAACTTGGTTTGGTTTCTGCAAAAAACAGGAGGCAAGTCATTATTGCCAATAAAACGATCCAGGGTATGTCAATTTGGAAGGAAAAATATTTCCAATGTCCAAATATCGTTAAAAAAAAGAGTCTAATGGATAATGGTAAGCTGGCTGCAATTATAAATACGATCCACAATGCTCGAAATCTTAATTTCATTTCCTTGTTTCAATAGAATACCTTTTTCCATCTTATTCATTTGATGGTCGATCTCTTAGTTTGGATGCACATGAGTTATTTTCGATTGAGCAGGTATTCTGTGTAGAAATTAAGTTGAAATAGATCGATAGCGCGTGTTAGTGAATATCCAGTTATTCAATGGCTAGATTTTTAATATCTTCGGTTGCTTCTACGTTTTGAGTAACAATCTCTGCAGTAGACTGGTCGGTCGCCAGAGGGTTTAAACGGCACTTCTGCTTCTTGACCGCATTCGGAACAGGTTATCTTGTACATCTTTCTTTCGCTTCCGTATTCGCTCACATACTTTTCCTCCTTTTTGATTAGTTATACCGAAGATACTAAAAGAATCAACGATATACTCTCCAAAAATTACTAAATGGTCTTTATAAACATTCTTATTGAACTTGGACATGTCAAGATAAAGCGCGCGCGTCGTAGTCTAGCCTGGTTTAGGACATTACTTTGAACAAAGTGTCCAATGACCTTCCATATCTTTGATGAAGGAAGCCAATAACCCGGTTTAAATCCCGGCGACCGCACCAAGACGTCTATTTATACTTAATTTAAAACTTATTAGTCACAATTCCCTTCGATTGAAGCGTGTTCATTCCAAATGTCAATCAGTATTGGGGACGAAGTAAAAATTCATTATCTAGCTAAACTTCAGAACGGAGAAATTATAGAAACTACCCGAGGTAAAGAACCGTTCAGTGCAAAAATTGGTTCTAAAAATTTGATCCCTGGATTAGAGGAAGCTCTCATAGGATTAAAAAAAGGTGATAAAAAGAAGATAACTGTCCCTCCAAATAAAGGATTTGGAGAAAGGAACGAAAATTTGCTACAAGAAATTCCTAAATCGCAAATTGAAGAAGAAGGAAAAAAAGTTACTACTGATGAAGTGATTGAACTGAGATATGAAGATGGAAATCGGCAATTAGTAACCATTAATGAAATAAAAGAAGACTCTATTGTTTTGGATCTTAATCATCCCCTTTCAGGAGAGGTTATAATATTTGATGTTGAAGTCATTGACATATCTTCGAATTAATTTTGTGTGTACCCGCATCAATAAAGTTAAGAGAAAAATTCTCAGTTGCACGAGTTAGAATCGGTAAATCATTGCAGATCTTGAAAACTTGATTACACTCCCCTGGGGGTGCCCTATTCTATATAGGGAAATTCGATCTTTTTTAGATAATTTTCCTCAATAAATATATGTAATTCCTTTTAGATCGTAATCTCGGTTCATAAGAATGAATAATAAGGATGAAAATACAACTATTGAAGATTTAAAACTCATAGTCAAAGAATTTGTGCAGAAAAGGAATTGGCAAATATTCCACACTCCCCGAAATCTGGCCGAATCAATAAGTATTGAATCTGCAGAATTGCTTGAAATATTTCAATGGTTCTCAAGAGAAGATTGTTCTAAGATAAAACATGATCCAACAAGACGAGAAAGAATAAGAGAAGAGCTTGCAGATGTTTTGATCTATTCACTCAGCCTTTCTAACGTTATGGGAATAGACATCACAGAAACCATCAGAGATAAATTAACTAAAAATGAAAACAGATATCCTATAAGTAAATTTAGGAGTATTAGCCCAAAAGATCATAATGTATAGAGCAAGTAACATGTTTTATTATCAAAGAACTTAAAGAAAAAAATTTTTGAATATAAATCAATATACATCTAGTTCTAGGTGGTTTTTTTTGGGTAGGAAAGGTAAAGAGATTGTAGAAATTAATATAAATGAACTTCTCAAAGATTTGAACAAAGCATACTCTGATGAGTGGATTGCGTTCTATTATTACTCATGGGCTGCTGAATTCGTTGAAGGTCCAGACTACCCGACGATTGCGAGCGAATTGAAAAACATCGCAAAAGATGAGTTCGAACATATGTCGGAGTTATCTGATAGAATCTATGAATTGGGTGGAGAACCGGTTAGGGATATTGGAGAACTACAGAAAATTGCAAACTGTAAAAAAGTTGATTTTCCGAAAAATGAGAGAGATCTCGAGAGTGTATTGAACGCGGTAATAGAAGCTGAAGGATGTGCCATTGATGTCTACAATAAACTTCTCAAGAAAGTATCAGCTTGTTATGATAAAGACGTTAGAACTTTTCACCTAATAGAGCACATATTATCAGAAGAGATACAGCACGAGGAAGCATTTGAGAATCTGTTACAAAAAAGAAGAAGATAAACCAAATTTTTTCCTTTTTTTTTGGTAAAAAAGTGTTCCTAAAATGGATCCAAAAAAATTGCTCATTGCTTATCTAATTATAATTCTATTTTTTAGTACTTTATTACTAATGCCTGGACAAACTTCAGGTGCCTTTCCTGGAGAAAATGGCAAAATAGTATTTTACAGCAACCGAGATGGTTCTTGACAGATTTATTCGATGAAGGCTGACGGGTCTGACGTAAATCGACTCACATTTGGTATAAAAGATGGCGAGCCCTCTTGGTCACATGACGGAAAGAAGATAGTTTTCACGGGTTGGGATGATCTGGATCCAGAAATATACATCATGAATGCCGATGGTACAGAAAGATTACAGCTTACTTTCAACACTGAATTCGATGGAGAACCCTGTTGGTCACCCGACGGAGAAAAGATAGTTTTCATAAGTGTGAACCCGAATCGGGATCGTGAAGTCTTTCTTATGAATTCAGACGGTACTGGAGTTACACAACTGACTTTCGGCATGAGGGACGCAGAAGATCTTGCATGGTCTCCTGATGGAGAGAGGATAGTATTCAATAGCAACAAGGACGGGGATCAAGAGATATACATAATGGACGTCGATGGTTCTAACATAAAAAAACTAACGGATAATCGAGATGATGATTGGAATCCCACCTGGTCTCCTGATGGTAAGAAGATAGCGTTTACAAGCGACAGGAGGGGATATAACGAGATCTTCGCTATCAATCCGGATGGATCAGAGCTGACCCAACTAACTTTCAGAAACGAGGACGTGTGCCCATCTTGGTCTCCTGATGGTAAAAAAATAGCATTTATCCGATTCGAAACATCCAGGTACCCTCTGGTTGGGTGGCGAGTCTTTATTATGAATCCAGATGGAACGAATCAGGTCAAACTTACGGATACGGAAGCATATATATCTAAACCGGGAGGTATTGATTGGAGGCCCAATTGGCAGCCTGTAATTGAAGGATGGCATGTTATAACTTTTGAATCGGTTTCTGGAGAAGGAAAAATAATATTTGATGGTAATAAATATGCTAAATTCTTGCATAGACCTTCAGGAATATATGATATTGGGTTAGAATCGGTCTCAGGTTATAGCTTCGTTCGTTGGGAGACTTTTGGAGATATTACGGTTATCGATCCAAATTCCGAAACAACAAAATGTATTGTCCGAGGAGACGGCTCTCTACGCATGGTCCAAACCAAGATGCAGAAAAAATTCCCATTCAGCCTGATTCCTTGGAAAAAAGTAGATCTAATCGTTTATCCGGAGGGTGCTGGAACGATAAGCAGTATGCCTGAACCCATGTTCGGGATCCCTCCAAATTTTTGGGCATCTCATTATAAACAAGGTGAAGAAGTTACTTTCTGGGCAACTCCATCGAATGAGTCGGATTGGGAATTTATCGGATGGGAGGGTCCTGAAGGAATTGTATATATGTCAAATCCATTCATCACAACAATTGAAGACCAACGATATATAAAGGCCACATTTAAAAAAAGCGAGAATGAGAAACCAGTGGATTGAAGGAATTTCCTGAAACGTTTTTTCAAACTTTATTTTCGGGTAAAATAGACGAATCATTCATAATTTCTTTATATGCAAAACATATTGATGATACATTGATTAAAATGAGAAAAGAATTTAAAGCACTGATTCTGGTGGCCGTTATTATGATGGCTGCAACCTCAACATTTCTCACTTATGGATATGCTGAGCCTAACGAGTCTGACTTTGAAAAGCTTGTTAAGGATCGGGAGTTTCGAATAATATCGCGCCGAGGATCGGCACATGAGCTTAATAAAGAATCGGATATAGCAAATCCTGAAAGATTAGAATCGAAATTGGTTTTGCGTGCTAAGGTTTTAGAGGTAAACGAAAGGTTTGTAAAATTCGAGATACTCGACGGGAGAATTGAAATTGATGGTAAAACCTATGATGTCGATAATGGTAAAGGATGGGCAATCGTTAGAAAATTCGGATGGATAGCGATCAATGGGGAATGCGAATCTTTAAGTAAAGATTATCGATTTCATCTCGAAGGCATGCTCCACATAGAGGCTCCTCGTGTAGTAATTCTAGGCTTATCCGGAATTATGCGCGGAAATGAATCAACATTTCATCTTAGATATCTTTCGACAATCAAGGGCTCTCCGCAATAACGGTAGAATATGATCAATTTAAAAAAAAATTGATTATGACTCAACAAATGGCAAAAAAACTTCTTAAATTATTTTTATTAATTTAGCTCTTAACACAATCATTTTATAAATTTCGATACTCCTTAGTTGGTCTTTTAACTATGGATCTTCATTGGCCAGTTGTACGGCATCTTCTACCGTGTCGGCCGATATCACTTCTCTTCCATTAATGGAAACTCCAGCCATCATTTTTGAAACGCCACCTGAAGATCTAATAGCGATTACTCTCTTTCCAGAATTTAATGCTAGTGCTATTTCAGAAAGAGTTCCAGTACTGCCATGTACAGAAATCACTGAATCAGCTGACTTTACGTTTATTACATTTCTAGCATCGCCCATACCAGTCACAATGGTGATATCGTTATACGGATTGGCTTCGTCTTTTGATCCAGGTAGAATTCCAACAGTGAGCCCCCCTTTTTTCTTTGCTCCCTTACATACCGCTTCCATAACACCATCTCTTCCTCCAGTAATAAGGACTGCTCCGGCTTCTGCGATGCTCTCACCGAGCTCTTCTGCCATCTTATATACTTCTTGGGGTATCAAACCACTGCTTCCTATTACTGTAATCTGTTTCATAGTATTATCCTCATTTCAATTCGATAGAAAAATTTTAGGTAGAAGATGATTGGAATGTGATGCCTATCTAAAGAATGGATAGTTCAAAGAAACAAGATTATTAAATCTTGGTTTAAAAGTAGTCAAAGTCTTCTTTGATATACTCCACAAGATTTCCAAGTGCGAGTTCATTAAAAGGTTCTATTGAGTTTTTAAATAAGGTCTTCTAGTACAGCTCAATAAGCTATTTGAGGTTAAATTCTTAATCTATCGAGTATTCCTTCGTCGATTTGTTCGACATGAAATGTATGTTTTAAACTACTATTAGTATATTCAACTGGAATTCTATCTCCTTCTGCATCAGAATATTTTGCAGTAATAGAACCGGCAAGTCTTATTGAATCTCTACTTTTTCTTCCTTGGAGTAAAGTTATTGGACTCCCATGATCTGGTACTTCGAACACGTAGTCTCGTTTATTTTTGAATTCCAACAAATTCTTATTCTCTTCCTCATTCCTTCCGACAATTATCTTGACTCCATCAAATCTAAAATGTCTTCCAGTTTTTAACAGAATCAAATCATTCTTATTTATCCTTTTTTTGTTATCAAGCAAATCTTTGATCTTATTTCCATATTCTCTATAAGTTAGAAGACAGCCACCCGCTGGAGTAAGATACTCTTTAATGTTGTATTTTTCTGCCAACATCATCTGCTTTTTTCTTGAACGGCCCCGTATATCTAGTAATTTACTTCTATCGATCCAATCCTTCTCTTCTGCCTCTGTTATTGGCAAAACTTTAGCAGATAATGGTCTAACTATTCTTCTTTCAAGCCCCGCTTCTTTCTCTATAGTCATCAATGCTTTATAGTTCTGTGACATGGGCCTCTCACCCAATACTTCGCCTGTAATAATGAATTTAGCACCAATTCTTTTAGCATATTTTTTTGCTTTTTTTAGCATATATATCTTACAATCAATACAAGGATTTATTACTGAACCATGACCATGCTTCGGATCTCTAACTATTTTTAAATAATCCAGACCAATCCTAAAGATTCTTAACGGGACCTTCAGATCATTTGCAACTTTAAATGCATACAATTCTTCTTTTGGAATTTGCTTATAGAATGGCAGTATAAAATTTACAGCAATAACGTCTATTCTTTGGTCTTGCATTAACTTTATAGCAAGTACACTATCCAAACCTCCAGATAGCAAACCTATGGCTCTCATTCTCATACTCTCATGTATTCACATTAAATTATTCATTATTTGGAAAATTTTAAAACTGAGAAAAATTAATCATAGTGAATAACTCTACTTTAAGTTAGAGGTTTTATCATGAGTACTAAGAGATTTAGTATAATTGAAAAAATTAGCATTCCATCCATAAAACATTGCCTCATTGGAATGCCCGATACAGGCCTTACAGGTATGATAGCAGTATCACACATCATACAATCGTTAGATTTGAAAGAGGTAGGTCATTTCGAGTCAGAATTGTTACCGCCAGTTATTGTAATCCACAAAGGAGAACCCAAAAGACCAGTGCGAATCTTTGGAGATGAAAATTTAGTTGCTATTACATCCGAAACCCCCCTTAATTCCGCTAGTATGTATCCAATGGCAGAAAGTATAATTAAATGGGTAAATGAAAAGAAAATAGAATTACTGATCACAGTTAGTGGTCTGGCAACTCAAAATAGAATGGAGATCCAGAATCCGATTGTTTACGGAGTGAGCACTTCTAATGATAAAGAACAAATTTTCAACAAAGCTGGAATACAACTCTTAAAAGAAGGCTTTATGGTTGGGCCAAATGCCTTGATATTAAAAGAATGTATGGCAAAAAACCTTCAAAATATCGTTCTACTTGCACAATCTCACCTCCAATATCCGGATCCTGGAGCTGCAGCTGCAGCAATCAATTCATTAAACAAACTCCTGGACATTAATGTGGATGTGCAAAAATTACTTTCACAAGCTGAGGAGATCCGATTAAAAACGAGAGAATTAATGCAAAGAACTACTAAATCATTACAGGGCATGGAAAAAAGCCAGGAACTTGAATTACCGGCTATGTATGGCTAGGTTGGAGGCGTAATGATTGATAAGAAAACGCCGGTTATCTGATCTAATTGAGTCTTCTTTAGAGGAGATCGAAAAAGAGATAGATCAGGCTATTCAAGAAATGCGAGAATGGCGTCCTATGTGGAATGTTTCAAAAGGAACTCTAGAACCTTTGGCGCAAATAGAAGATGCAGGTGATAAAATAATAATAACCACAGACCTTCCTTATGTAAAGAAAGAAAATATTGACTTGAAGGTATGTGATGATTCTCTCGAAATCGATGCAACGCTTGAACGATGTGTAAAATACGAGCATTGGGCAAATGTGTCAGAAGAATGTGAGTTTAAATCTTTTCATAAAAATATCAAACTATCCGAAAAAATAATTCCTGAAGAAACAAACGCTAAATTTACAAATGGTATTCTTACGGTCGAATTGGTTAAGAGAAAAGGAAAGAGAAAGGTAAAAATAGACTGATACGTACCAATTTGTCCTTTTCTAATTTTATTCTCAACTAGAATTTTCCATTTTTTTTGAATATGATTTATTGGCGATTGAGTTGAATGAGATTGCAATTATCTATGATGATTCCCTCTCAAAATATGACTTCGGGAAAACGCATCCTTTAAAGCCTGAAAGATTGAAACTGACTTTTGAATTATTGAGATCTATTGGATACCTAGAAAAACCAAACGTATCAGTCTTCGATCCAAACTTAGCGAAAGAAGAAGAATTGGCCTTATTTCACTCCGAGAGTTACATCGAGACGGTAAAGAAATACAGCGATACTGGCTCTGGTTTACTCGATTCAGGAGATACTCCGGCGTTCAAGGGATGTTTTGAATCGACTTGCATCATAGTGGGCGCATCTCTAAAAGCCTCAGAATTAGTGGCGGATGGTAAAACTCACCATGCTTTCAATATGAGTGGAGGTTTACATCACGCATTCAGGAATCGCGCATCTGGTTTTTGCATATTCAATGATCCGGCGATATGCATCGAATTTCTGAAAAAAGAATACGATATAGAGCGAATTCTATACTTGGATATAGACGCGCATCATGGAGACGGTGTGATGTATGGTTTTTACTCAGATTCAACAGTACTCGATATTGACTTTCATGAAGATGGGAATTACCTTTTTCCTGGCACAGGATCTGTATATGAATTAGGAAAAGATGAGGCCAAAGGTCTAAAGATAAATTTTCCTCTTCCACCAGGAATCGGGGATTCTCAATATGCTCGGGGTTTTGGAGAATTAGTGCCTGCGCTTATAGATAAATTCAAACCTGAAATAATGTTAATGCAGTGTGGTGCGGATTCTCATTACGATGATCGGTTGACTCACCTTAATTTAAGCACTAAAATGTATTCTGAGGTTGCGAATACGATTCATAAGTTAGCTCATAAATACTGTAATGGTAAACTCATAATGTTTGGTGGAGGAGGATATAATTTATTTAACGTCTCTAGATGTTGGACGGTTATATTAAACGAAATCATTGGTGAGAAATCAAATATAGACGTTCCAAATTCCTGGAGGGATCTTTATAAAAAGACTGTTGGGGAACCTATTCCAACTCATTTGCATGATAAAGAGATGTCCTCTAATGAAACAGAAGACAGAATTATTGATGAAGTGACAAAAAATATAGAATATTTCAAGTCAAATGTAATGTAGCTAAGAAATTTTACGCTTTTTTCAGCATTTTAAGACTGAGTAATCCGGCAATGGTTGCCATAGAGGACGAGAATAAGAAAGCAGGAACAAAGGTTTTTGCAGTATCTGCTATGTAACCTGCAATAGAAGGGCCGATCGCTTGCCCAATTCCGAAAAATAATGTGAAGAATCCAAAAGCTGAGAAGGCCAATTTAGACCCGAAATGATCTCCCGAATAAGCTGCAACTATTGAAGCTATGCTCCATGAAGTCATACCAAACAGTATAACCGAAGCATAGAGCAACTCGGTAATTCCAGCGAAAATGAAGAGAAAAATGGCTAAAGACTGCACAAAATAAACCAAAGCTATGCCATAAGCGCGACCTAACCTATCTGATACATGTCCCCATAAGGCGCCACTTGCTAAACTAAGAAATCCTACCAAAGCCCATAATATTCCAGCTAATTGTGATGTCAATCCTATTTCTTTTACAAGATAAGCACCGAAGAATGTAACGTATATTATATACGATAAACCAAAAAATGAATAAACGAATCCAACCTTCCATAGAAAAGTATCTGAACTCACCACTTTCAATCCAGTACCTTTTATTTTATCAATACTGAATTTTTTTGCTGCCGGATTTCTTATGCCGACCCAGCAAACAAAAGCAAAAACAATCGTTAGAATTCCTAGAATTATCCATGAATATCTCCATGCTTGATTTCCATATATTTGAGTCAATTTAGGGACTAAAAATCCTGTAAGAACTAGACCGCCCCCTGCTCCTGAAGTTATGATTCCGGCTGTTAAACCTCTCTTCTTCTGCGAGAACCACATTGCCGGAAGTCCCATTGCTGAGACATTTGCTCCTCCCGATCCGATTCCAGTAAAACCCCTAAGGATGAAAGCTTGAATGAAGTTTTCAGCAAAACCAGTTAATAACATGGAGGTGCCAACAATCAAAAGAGATGATGTGATGATTCTTCTTGGTCCATACTTTGTAGCAAGCATTCCTCCTACAAATGCAAAAATCAAATAACCGATAAAGTTGCTCGATTCTATCAATCCCATTTGTGTATAGATTAACATCAAGTCATCTTTCATTCCTGGCAGTATCATCGAGTATCCGAATCTTGCGAATCCTACGCTAGCTAGTGCAGCTAAGAATCCTGAGAAGACTATGAGATAACTTGAATATGGTGATTTCGAGTTATCCATAATTTAAGAAAACTCCCATGAATTCTATCGGGATATAACAAATGCACTATTATACAAGCATGATAAACTCTAATCTCTATTACTCTATGCTATAAATAATTTGGTGGGCCGGCCCGGATTTGAACCGGGGACCGTACATCACTCCAATTGGCTGAGCGAATCTGCGTCTCCTGATACTAGTTGTGTGTTGTCAGGCAGATATCCTAACCAGACTAGACGACCGGCCCAGTTAGTAATAATGATTTATTGTTATAATTAACTAAACAATGCGCTTTCTGTTTAGCTTCTTATTTTGCCACGAGTATCTCTTTATCTTTGAAGATAACCCATATCCACAAGCTGAACATTTTTTCTTTCTAACACTGTAAGAATGACGCCCACATCTTTTGTGCTTGACTATGGATTCTTCATAACCAATCTGCACGTTAGATGGGATTTTGAGCGTCCTTTCTTACCAAAAGAAGGAGTTCCCTTTCCCAAAATTAATCACCTTATTAGATCATCACAATGTAATGAATTTTTCAAATTATCAATGCTTTTAGATACATATTCATCGATTTGGTGGTGGGCTCAAAAGGACTATATTATCTCCTCTAACTATCAATGTTCCAAGTTTCTTAATATTCTCGGATTCAGATACATCTTCTGCGTCTTCTAACGCGAGATTCATGTGCTGGTCGAAGCTACTAAGTTTCCCTCTTACCTTCCTTCCACCTTTTAATTGGACTAATACAATTTTATTTAGACTTTCTCTGAATACTTTTGTTGTTATGTCCGACATCTTAATCCCCCAATAATAAATCTAGAGTCATTTAAAAAAATAAGGATAATTTAAATCTTTAGAATTCTTTTATATTTTAAAATATATGAGCAGATACACATTAAGAAACAAAGAAGTAAAGAAACTAATAAAAAAATTTGTTGAATCTTATAAGATAAGCGATCTTGGATCTTTTAAAAAATCAAAGTTCAGGATTGATTGCGTTGAAGTAGGTGATAAGAGGATCTACTTTGTTAATGATGTCCCTCTTATAATAAGAATCAATGACATAATATATCCCTCACTAATATTTGAAGATGCTATTTCTGATTTGCCTTATATAGTTGTTGATGTCGGAGCTGTTTCTTATATTTGCAACGGTGCAGATGTTATGATTCCAGGCATTAGAAAAATAAATGGAGAAATAAAAAAAGGATCGACTGTTTTGATTTGTGATGAAAAATATAATAAGAAGCTTGCACTGGGGATTTCTTTATACGATGAGAAAGAAATTAGGAGGATGAAAAAGGGAAAAGTGATAACAAGTGTACACTATGTCGGAGATGAGATCTGGCAATTGATCTCTGATAGCATATCTAACAAAAACTCATTTTAGCCTAATCGTTTCTAAATTTTCTGGAGCGATGGCCTTCAATTTGATGAATTTTTTAATATCCAAAGCCAAATTATCGCATTTTTTTCTTTCGCCATGATTTACTATTACTCTTGATGTTTTTGAACTTAACCTTCTTATGAAGTCTATTATCTGATTTCTATCAGAATGACCTGAAAAGCCCTCGATAGAATCCATCCTCATTTTTACTTTGACTGCCTCGACTTTACTTTTTTCATTTAACATAGATACTTCTGTTAATCCATTCCTAATCCTGCTACCAAGAGTGCCCTCTATCTGATAGCTTACAAAGGCTAAAGAATTTTTCTCATCATTTGAAAAGTTCTTAAAGTAATCGATTACTGGACCCCCTTCAAGCATTCCTGAGGTCGCAAGAATTATTGATGAAGGGCCATTGATTATTTCGTCCCTTTCACTCGGATGAGTGACATTAACAAAATAATCTGAATGAAAAGGATTGATATCTTGATGTAATATCATATCCTTGATATCTCTTGAGAGGTATTCGGGAAAGGCGGTATGTATTGCTGTTGCCTCTGAGATCATACCATCCATATAGATAGGTACTTCAGGTATTCTTTTTGTTATGATATAATCATTTAATACGATCAAAATCTCTTGGGCACGGCCTACTGCTGGAACTGGAATTAGAACTTTTCCTCCCTTATCGACTGTATCGTTTATTATTGATATAAATTGTTTATCGACTTGATCCCTTTTTGGCATGAGGTCTCCTTCTCCACCATAGGTGCTCTCAGTTACCAGCGTCTCGACTCGTGGGAATGCTGTCGATGCTGGTTCTAATAATTTTGTTCGTCCATACTTGTAGTCTCCAGTATAAACTATATTATGCAGTCCCTCACCAATGTGAAGATGAACCATAGAAGAGCCTAGTATATGTCCAGCATTATGCAGAGTTAGTTTTATTTCAGGCGCAACATCGGTTACTGAACCATATTTTAATTGAATTGTATGCATCACTAGATCTCTAACATTTTTTTGATCAAAAGGAGCATATTTTCCCTCTCGAGTTGCAACATCGAGATAGTCGAGTTGTAATAAGCTCATAAGTACTGCAGTAGGTTCGGAACAATAGACAGGTCCATCGTATCCATATTTATATAAAATTGGTGTCAATCCACAATGATCTAAATGAGCATGTGTAATTATGACAGCATCCAACCTCTCTAAATTGAATTCTTCGTGATCTAGTCTAGGATAAGCTCTTCTGGGAATTTGAGATCCAGGATTTATGCCGCAATCTAGGAGTATATTACTCTCATCAGTCTGAATAAGTATACAAGACCTCCCCACCTCATGAAATGATCCGAAAGTCGAAAATCTCACATTATTCGTCTTTTGGATCGTAGGTCTAAAAATTCTTTCTCCAACATCTCTGAATATTCTGCTTCTTTCTTCATTCTCAGAATATATTATATGTCTCATACTCGCAATGATCTTTGATGGGGGATGTTGAGCCCTCAATATGATAGGCCTCCAGCGTGTATTCTTAATTAATTCCTGTAGAACGGAACCGTCTTTTCCAATGGCTATTCCTGGTTTCTTGGCTTCTATGATGACTTCGCCAACTGTAGGATCAAAGTATATTGTACTAACTTCAGACTCGGGGGGAACGATTTTCCTAATGTTTGCCTCTGCTTCTTTTTCTGGAAGTCTGATTGAAGGATCTGAACGAATAACTATCCTCTTATGAAGAAGGTTGACGATATCGGTAACAATATAGCTCTGCTCTATGAGCAAAGTTACATTCTTAACATAAATTGCTACTCTTGGACCTTCGAACTCAATTCTTGTTATCTCAGCTTCTCTTGGCATATTTTCCAATATGCATGATCTAATTTTTGCATGAGAATCGTTGATAATGGATTTTGACAATATAGTTTGCTTCCTAGATTAAATCGTAAAATATTGAAGTACTCGTTATTATTTCAGGCAAGTATGTTCTTCTTTTCTTCTTCACTAAGCTCCCTGTACCCATCTTTAGTTATGGTTACTATATCAAAACTATCTCCTGTCGCGGCATCTCTCTCTATAGCCGATTTAATAGCCTTGGTAATTACCACTAAAGCCTCTTTTACGGCCATTTCCTTTTTTAGTTGAGATTCCAAAACTCCATAAGCTATTGGAGAACCAGAACCTGTAGAGACAAACTTCTCTTCAATTAAGCTTCCTAGAGGATCCAATGCAAAGATTCTTGGACCAGATTCATCAACTCCTGCAACAATAGCTTGTAGAATATATGGCATCATTCGTGATTGGAATAAAATATTTGCAAGTAATCGGGCAGCTGTTCCAACAGGCATCGCAACATTATTCTCAAATTTATACAATTGTGAATTGGCCTTTAGAATATTTACCATTGCTTGGGCATCCCCAACTGCTCCTGCTATTGTCATAGCAAGATGATCATCAATCGGGTAAACCTTTTTTGCCCGTTTGTGAGCAACGAAGTATCCCATCGTCGCTCTTGTATCAGTAGCTAAGATTACTCCATCACTACAAACGATCCCTATCGTTGTAGTGCCTTTAAGAGTGTTTGACGGTCTGTCAAAGTCATGCATAGTAGTTAGTGAACTCCAATAAAGTTTTTATAAAAAATCTTGATTCTATCAAAGATGAATCCAATTATTGTTATTTGACTGTGTTCTTATAACTTAAAAAGGTTTCGAGGTAAAAATATTTGTTAAAGAAAAATATTATCACGATTATTGGGGAAAATCAAGCACGAGTAGGTTTCAAATTTCTTTTTCATGGTTATTCAATCGAATGTGAAGACTGCGAGTATAAAAAAGCATGCTTAAACAATCTTGAGCAAGATAGAGTTTATGAGGTAGTTAAAATAGCCAAGAAGAAATTGGAATGCAAACTACATGGCAATGGATCTAGGGTAGTTGAAGTTGCTGAGAAATCTGTTGAAGCTGCAGTTGAATCAAGGATTGCAATCCAAGACGCTATAATAGAGTTTAATCTTATAAAATGTGATTTTATGATTTGTGAGAATTACAAAAAATGCATACCTATGGGTTTGTCTGAGGGCGATAAGTGTAAAATATTAGAAGTTATGGAAAATATTAAGTGTCCTAAGGGGAATGAACTTACTTTGACTTTTCTTTTGAGGCAGTCTTAGGTTTAGGTTTTTTATAGATCTCGGTATATGTTACTATTTCAAATTTTGGCATGTATTTTCGAAGTTCATCGACAATTGTTCTTTTAATATATTGCAATCCTTCTATAAAGAAAGCTTCGCTAGGTAGCTCAATACTAACACTTTTTTCCTTGATTATAATCTTAAAATGATCTTTCTCTACTGCTTGAATATTTTTATGAATTAATTCTGTAATTTTTTCTTTATCAGTTTTAAGTAACTTTTCTGGTGTAGTTTCATAAACTAAAGTTTTTCCAGCTAATGGATGATTAAAATCTATTTGTACTCGACCCGCACCAACGGACCTAACTAGAGCTGTTTTATTGTCTATGTTGACTTGTATCCCAGGAATTGGATTTATGCCTTCTTTTGAAAATTTACGTAGTGGTATCAATCGCATCCTTGAAGGATCTCTGCTTCCATAGGCTTTTTCAGGTGAAGCTTCAATTTTTATCTTTTCTCCTATTTTCTTTCCAATAATACCTTCTTCAAGACCCTTTGTTATCCATCCTTCCCCAACTATTATGAATAATGGTTCATAAATTGCTTCGTGCTCATGTTCGTGTTCATGCTCATGTTTATGTTCGTGTTTTGAGGATTCTCTATTTAAACCGTGTTCCTCAGCTACTTCTTTATAAGTGGTACCTATTACTTCATTGGCGTCTTTAACTTTACAGGTGTAATTTAATAGTAGAAAGTCTCCTTTTTTAACTGACATTTTTAATCCTCGAATAAATATCGCACGTAAATTAAATAATTAATTTCATAATAACTTTTACTATATTGAAGAGATATCTATCGATGCTTAAAGTATCTTATAAATTTTCTATTTATAAAATGAAAAAATTGGTTTTAATAGAATTATAAATAAAGGCATTGATTATGTCGGAAAGTTTAAAAATTAGAAAAAATGGCATAGGACAAATAATTGATCTTGAAAAATTTAGATCCATTCAAAGAAGTATTTGTAAAAAAATCGAGATTTCGGATCCTCAAGACAAAACGATGAAATTTGTATCTGGCGTGGATATAGCGTATTTGAAAGAAGAAGCTATTATTGGAATAGCAACATTCGATTTTCAAAATAAGAGGCTTGTAGATAGAATTATTGAGATTGAAAAAGCGAAGTTTCCATATATTCCTGGATTTTTAGCATTCAGAGAAGGGTTGCCTATAATAAACGTTATTAAAAAAATGGGCATTGATTCAGACATCTATATGATAAATGCACATGGAATTGCTCATCCTGAGGGATGTGGGTGTGCATCCCATGTTGGTGTGCTAATTAAGAAGCCAACTATAGGAGTGGCAAGTAGAATCTTATGTGGAAGTTGTAAACTTAAACCAACCAAAGTTGGAGAATGGTCTCCCTTAAATCATAATGGGAAAAAAGTTGGGGCCGTTCTTAAATCAAAAGACGGTTGTAGGCCAATAATTATATCAGTGGGTAACATGATTACGCTTGAAAAATCAATTTCAATTGTGAAAGAATTCTTAAAAGATGGTAAATTACCCGAACCACTCAAAGCCGCTCATGAGATTGCTGTTAATAAAAGAAGGCGATTAGCAACTCTGAATGAGAAATAAATTTATTCTATTAATTTTTTTTCAAAAACCTTGATAGTCTTCTCTAAAGATATTCTTCTTGATTCTGTGACAATATCTCCTCTTGTTGCCTCCACTGTTCTTCTCATGCTATCGAGTTTTCTTCTGAAATTTGGAATTATGGCTGTGTGGTTTATAGAAAAAAGATCCTCATAAGTTCTTTCCATTAGAGAAAAGATCGAGAATGCCTTATTGGTATCTCCTCTCATCAAATAGTTAAGTACAACCCTTCGAAGCTCTCCAATTAAGTCAAGCAATCCTAATAAATATGGTACAGATTCTATACCCAATTCTCTGGGAGATAAACCCTTTTCTTCAAAGAGCAAATGGTATAATAATTTTGCTTCGGCATATTCCTGATAAGCGGTTAAGACATTACCGCTATATTTGAATTCTTGATTTGACGAGATTGCTTTTTCTATCTTCCTAAGATAATCTTTCACTTCCATCAGGTTCTTTTTAGCTTTCGAAAAATTCTCCCTATGAATCTCAACAATGGCTCTTGCAGAAAATCTAATTGCTATCCTCGAATTTTCTAATATATTCTCTCTTGATTCATCTCTCTTTGCCAACATTTTTTCAACTAACTTAATGTCTTTCTCAGATATCACAAACTTCACCATTTGTTAGGTTTATTGATCTCAACTTTTATTATGAATAGGTAACGGTTTATCAAGTTTTGTTAAAAGTACAACTCTACTATCAGGTGATTCATCAACCAATTTATAACCTGTCCTTTCAGATAATGATTCTCCAAACCTTCTTATTTCTAAATGATTTGGCATATTATTGAATCTCATTCTTTTTCTGGAGTATCCAATATACATATAAGCCTTAACTTCAACATAACTTGGAGAAGCTTCTCTAATAATTTTAGAATATTCTTCAACGTTCTTCATATTGAGACCTTTTACGGATGTTAATCTTATTACCGTTGGGCAATTAAAGCTTTGAATCAAAGATAACGTTGTCATCAATTTTTCCCAAGCATTAGAAATTAAAGGACGGCAAATATCATAAAATACCTTTTTATTAGGAGCGCATAACGAGACATAAATCTGAGATGGATTGTTGCTAATTCGTTCCAAACTATCCGGATAAGTTCCATTAGTTACTAAAAAAGAAGTAAAACCTCTTTTATGGAATTCATATATTAATTCACTAAGGTCAGGATAAAGAGAAGGCTCCCCTGATAAGCTAATTGCAACATGTTTAGGCTCCATTGCTTCATTGAATTTTTTTATACTGATTATACCATCTTTAACCTGAGATTTGTATCCGCTTAAAAATTTTCGTTGGGCATTTATGGAATCGCATACTATTTTTTCTGCAGATTCCCATATCGGCGGTTCGGTCTCATTCCATTTTACTTCAAGATCATATGATTGGACTCTCCAACAAAATTTGCATCTCATATCGCACCACGCAACACTAGGTGTCATTTGTAAACATCTGTGAGATGAGATACCATAGAATCTTGATTTATAACAATTTTTATCTTCGACTAGACTTTTATGGAGCCATCTGCACTTTTTCACTGCAGAATGGGTTCCAACTAGTTGATATTTCTGTTTCTTTAAAGCAGATACAATTGCCTTAGGGAGTATCTCTTCCATTTAATCACACATAAAAAAATAATGATTTAAAAATTAGAGGAGGCGATAAATAAAAAAAGTCTTCTCTAGAATTATTCTGCTTTTATTATTTCTTCTTTAATTCCTTCTTTTGTAATGGTCATAATGTCCAAGCTACCTCCGCTAGCTGCATCTCTAGCTAATGATGCTTTTAATGCTTTTATTGCAATATCTCGCCCCTCATCAATAGATAGATCATCTCGATAATCACTTTCAAAAACGCCTACTGCAACTTCTGCACCAGAGCCTATAGTCGCATATTTATCACCAATGACCGAACCCATTAAATCCAATACAAAGAGACTAGGTCCTTCTTCATCAACACCACCAACAATCGTCTGAGTAATATATGGAACAAATTTTCTTTGAAATAATAGATTGCCCATTAACTTTGCCGCAGATCTGACAGTGACATCTCTCTCTCTTTCATGAGCATATATACTCGAATATATTGCTGTCTCTTTCATAAGAACTTGCATATCTCCAACTAAACCTGCACAAGCAGCTCCAATATTATCAGTTATTTTAAAGACTTTTTTTGCTGTGTTACTTACTATGAAATATCCATAAGAATATCTGCTTTCTGATGCCAGAATTACCCCATCTTTACATACCAGCCCAACTGTTGTTGCTCCTGGTAATGATTGAAATCTGTAAGACATGATTCATCCAAGCATATTAGATTTAATAATATGAATAAAAATCTTTAATTCTATCACTGCTTTCTACTTACATGAAAGCATTTTTCTCTATATTAATTGATGGATTATAAATATCTTATGGCAATAATACTTGGAAAATAGACATTGCAAAAAATTTTTCAGACTTTGTTATAATATTCGCTTATGCATCCACTAAAGAAAATATTTGATAGAATTATTTGGGACAGTAGAGAAAATAAGAAAAATTATGAATTGGCCTTCATTCATCGAGGCGCTCATAAGGACCGGAGAACCATTCCATTTGAATCGATAAAAGAAGTTTCAAAGTCTACACTCACATATATCTGTAAAGGAGAGAACATCACAATCCCCTTACATAGAGTGATTCTTGTTCGAAATATTCAAACAAAAGAATTCATTTGGAGAAAAATTGAGAAATAAAATCATTTGAATTTATTTCTGAACGCAATTCCTGAGCACGTAATTTCTACAGTCTTATCGATTCCTCTCTTTACAGTATATTTTATGCCTAGAATTCTCTCACAAATTTCAATGTTGGTCAAAGTATGTAGAGATAGATTTGTAATTTTTATTCTTGATTCTCCCTCAGCAAGTCCCATATATGTGATTATTTGATCAGCTAGATGACTATCCACGGGTGATTTCTTTTTGAGTTCGTTTATAATGCATAGCGCAACGTCCTCACCTACTCTCTCGGCAGTTTTATCAATTCTTCCAAGACTATCGGCTCCCAAGATTGCGCCAGATTTTAACTTCGCAAAAAGTACTATGCCGCAACCTCGATCAAATGCACATTTTCGATCTGATGGGTTCAATGTCTCTAAATCGATCTTAACATCATTATAACCATTCATGGTTAAAACTCTTTTAGCGCTCTTTGCCATTCTCTCTACAATGTGTGATTTTAGTCTCGAACTATAAGATATTCCGTAAATACAATCAACACTTTTAAAATTTGTTATTTGAATTGATTTTAACTGTAAAAGGGGTTTAAATTCTGTTTTTACTAATCCACCGCCTTTTGGATAAAGTCCTCTACGTAAAAGATTGATTAAACCCTCAAATCCCATCTTACTTATTGTAGGTAAGAAAACTTCTTGTAAATATTCGATTGGAGGGGCTCTCGGATTATTTGTACCTCCCTTTATACTTAAAATGACATCATCTGCTCCAAATGCTGTTACTGGCATCAGTGCTTGGAGAAGTAGGCTTATAGAACCGGCGGTCCCAATATCTATGCTGAAAGAGCCGCCTTTGATTGAGTTAGGAATAAAAGAAATTTCTTTTGAACCGATTTTAAGTCCTTCGATATTAGCATTTGAGAGGACCGCAATATGTTTTACTGCACTTAAATGTTGAGCTCTTAATCCAGATATCGCTCGTTTAGCACGGATGTTGGAGATTCTTACAGGCTCATTTATTATAGCCGATAGCGCTATTGACGTTCTTAAAATTTGACCGCCGCCTTCTAATATATCCCCAGGTATATTGATCATACATTTCTCCTGAAATATTCCTATGAGATATGAAAGTTTTTAACTCTGTCGAAATCAATATGATATGTTGCGCATTTTAATTTTTTTTCAAATTTATTGATCTTATCCTGGAGGATTCTTCTTGATTAAAGTTGGACTATATATCGGTCGCTTTCAACCCTTTCATATGGGCCATATAGAGGCCATTAAATACGCGTTAAAGAAAACCGATGAATTGATTATCGCTATAGGAAGTGCTCAATATAGCTATTCATTGGACAATCCTTTCACAACTGGAGAAAGAATAACCATGATAAGAAAAGGGCTTTATGAATCCGGAATAGATACTTCAAAATATCAAATTGTACCTATCCCTGATATCAATATACACACTCTCTGGATAGCTTACGTCAAGTCCTATACTCCAAAATTTGATCTGGTATTTTCAAATGAACCGCTTACCTCAAGATTATTTAAAGAAACTGGAACTAAAGTAGAGAGCATTCCCTATTTCAATAGAAATGTATATTCTGCCACTGAGATTAGAAAGAGAATGATTTCAAATGAAGATTGGCAATCCTTAATGCCGAAAAGCGTGAGCTCTTATCTAAGAGAGATAGGCGGGGTTGATAGGATCATCGAATTGACAAGAACAGACAATCCTTCAATCCAAAAAAGTAAGTTTTAGTTTATCACCTTGCTTTGATGCGATTCTATTTCCTGCGTTTCCAAGATTTTCTGCAATTTCCAAAAAATTGTGGCTGCCTATTAATGCCATTAGTTCTTGTGAACTTACATCTGAGTAGGTTCTATGAAATTTAATATTGTAATTTTTATCTCTGAACTGAAGTAATATAATAGAACCAAAATTTAATTTCAAATCATTTAAATCAGTTGAATGAATGTTTGTAATCAAATTTCCATAATTATCGATATGAATTATTTTACAAGTTACCTCATTTTCTCTGAATTCTGCCTTCTCAAACTCTATTATAAGATAATCATCAATTTTATCGCCTAGTGAATATAATTTGTGTCGTTCAGCAATGAGAGCAGCTGTGTGAGCGAATATGTCTCTTCCGTGGAAAGTTTGAGAGATCTCCTTTTTGAAAATATCAACTTTGTTGATATGATAAA